>JACKZZ010024273.1_pt1 | contig 48048 bp, 24 predicted proteins | sample 8027871 | NCBI WGS metagenome assembly JACKZZ01 (sample SAMN15724774, study PRJNA655200) | protist metagenome | isolation source: fluorescence activated cell sorting (FACS) single amplified genomes of... | place: USA: West Boothbay Harbor, Gulf of Maine | collected 2000-07-19
AATTCCACTAAGCAGTAGTTATGGTAGTGATACTGAAGACAATGCACTTTCTAGTTCGATAACACTTTCACCCAATGTAGTTTTAAGTTTGGCACATTCACCTGCAGGACGTTCATTACTTGAAACTCTAAATAATTCCGAAGGTGGTGCTACATTAGCAGTTAGTTCTCCACGTACAAAATCTGCACAAACAAAGGCACAAGCTGATCAAGAAGAAACAGATATGGCAAAACTCAATGGGCTGAAACAAGCCATGTTGGATAAAGCAAGACAAGAACAGGAATTAAAAAGATTGGAAGATCAAGAAATGCAAGAACGTGAGTTACGTAAAGAGGAAATGATGAAAAAAAGAATGTTACGCAAAAGTACTACAGGCGCAGCTACAGGTATTGGTTCCTTGGAAGTAAGCACAAGTTTAAATACAGGAAGTAATCCAGCAAGTTTGAACAACCATGTCATGTCTATTTTATCAGAATATAAGGATTTTAGTACACCTAGTGTCCCCTCTAGCAATACAACATCTCCTCGTGCAGAAGAATTCAAAGCAATGACTCAAGATATCACTCATGTTGAAATCGGTGCATTTGAGGGCGATAGTATCTTTCCAATGGAATCAGTACAGAATGAAATAGTACAAGATGAAGTATCACAAATTCAACCAGTGAGATCTCGTTCAAATAGTATTGCTACATCAGGATCAATACCTGCATCTACAGCAATCACATCACAAGATCTAGATGTTGACGAACAAGAAATGAAAGAACGTCAACGTTTGGAAGAAGCAGAAAAGGTACGCCTGGCTGCAATTGAATCCCTTGAAAGTGTTTTGCCTGAAGCACGAAGAGAAAGATTAAAAAGCATAAGTAAGGGTGTTAGCCCTGGAAATAGTCAAAGTGGATCTAGAAATAATAGTAGTACTACTCTTGCAAAACTTGCAACATTAGGGTTAGGGATACCATCATCTGCTTCCTTAGATGCTCAAATGTTACTTGAAACAGATGAAGAAAATACTACAGAATCAGCAGCAACATCAAGTAGAAGTAGAACTACTAGTGATGTTGGATTGGAAAATGTATTGTAATATAATGTAATATAAGGTGCGATGAACATCATCGCCTTGTTTATATTGTACATACATCACAACCCAATCACAAATACAAACACTACAATACTATACTAGATTAGATTGATTTTATGTTTACGATCAACAATTGTATTCATTTATTTTATTAAATTATGACATAAATAGATAACCTAATACAATATTGATTCATAAATAGATTTGAAAAAAAAAAATCGATCTCTTTAATAATAATATAAAAAGATTACAAATTAGGAAAATTTTAATAATAATAATTGCTTAGGAAAATTTTAACTCTTTCCCGAACAATCCAGCGTACCATATGCATTTGAGACAGACAAAAATAAATAACCTACAAGGGCTATTTTGAAGTTTCAAATGAATTCTATGAGTAAAAGGTTGTAAAAATGCAATTCACAGTAATTATTTTGTATATTAAGTGAAATATAAAGGCAAAGGCTGTTCGTACGAAGTGAATTGAATAGGAGTTATCAGTTTTTCAAGTGAATAAAAAACCTAAGCAAATCATAGTTTACAGGTGCTGCGCTGAAGATGAAAAACAAACACTTACTTGAGGGGAAGAATGCGTTTGATCCAGAGACGCGCATCCGTGCACCTGATGAAAAGCGTGGTTTACAACATCCAGACAATCCTGTAAAATATCACACTCCACCTAAAGATCTTAGTACAAAGAAAACACAAATAAAGAAACAAAAACCTTTAACTGCTGTTGAAATATTAGAGAAAGAAGATGCATTTAAAAAGAAGCCACCAAGAATTTATAGAATGCCAAAAGGAAAAACAGCATCACAGATAGAAGCAGAAGGAAAATCATCAAAAGATTGGCGAAATACATTGCAAAATGGGATGCCATTTTCTATGTATCCAAATCATCTCCCAGATTCTCCAGTTTCTGTTGCTACATCATATGTTGTTAGTAACAAGAAAGTCATGGACGTGTCTACAAAAGAAGGCCAATCTAAAAAAAAGCAGCAGCAAATGCATTCTGTGGAAGGTGATGATCACGATGAACTTACGTCCAGAAACTGGACTACAGGAATATCCACAGCATCATTTCATCATTATAGTAGTCCTCAAAAGCAATTTGTCGAAAATAAAAATAAATTTGGTTTTGGTAAAGGAACCTACCAGCTTGACCCCCGAACCAAAAGATCCACTGAAACTATCGCAAGTCAACGTTATAATGTTCAGAAAGTTGATGAAGAACTCAGTGGTACAATTGATAGAGTTTATAAACGTAGTATGAGTATGTGTGAAACAATTACTACAGATTCAAACAGGAAAAGTGTTGAAGTTTATAAAAGATTATTGTTTAAAATTCGATGGGCAAGTCCTGCTGTTCCTGATCGTCAAGTTGCGCTTATTAATGATTATATTATGCATCTATTAGGACCACCTGATGCATATGGTAGACGCCCAAAATTTCGTGGTGAAGGTGTAATGCGTGCTGGTTTTCATAAGCATGTTGCAACAGAGGGTGAAAAGTGTTATACGGAAATCCTTTCACTTATCAATCGTATACGCAGTATTGTATTGTATAATGATGGACAAGTGAGCACTATAAAAAGTAATCTTACCGAAAAACAAGGGAAAATGATTGTGCAAAAAAGTAGTACTCTTCGTTGGAAAATGGAAGCCAATCTTGGTCGCCGTGATCGTTTTTGGACTTCTTGGTTTTTTGCATCTCGAGGCATGCCAGCAGAGTTAAATAGACATTTGGCTGCTCGCAAAAAAGAGTCATTAAGAATGCATTTAGAACAATATGGTGGTGGATTAGCAGGTGAAGAAGGTTGGAAACAAAAAGTTGATCGTGACGATGCATGGAAAAGAGGAGATACTTTGAATGATTGTGATGAACGTGATCCAGACTTCGGACTCACTGCCCTTCACTACGGTAGTAAACAGAGTAATGTACAGGTTGTGAAAATATTACTTGAGCATGGCGCAAATCCTAATATTCGTGGACCCGATGGACGTACTGCATTGCATTTTGCAGCAGCATATTCAACTAGAGAAGTTTGCCTTGAACTTCTTGGTGCTGAGGCAGACATGGATGCTGTAGATGAATATGGATGTCAGGCTATACATTTGGCAGAACAAAATGAGAATAGAGCAACATTTGTTACTTTAGAGAAATGGAAACATTTGGTACCATCTATAGCTCCAGTTTATAATGCAACAATAGGTGATGTCTACCAGGTAACTAATCTTGGTAACAGTCATGGAGTTGGTGATGGTGATGGTGATGGAAGTATTTCGACATATGACGGCTCTATGACAGTTGATGACACAACATCTGTGGGTGCAAATACATATGCAAATCATAATATGTCTACTTATGATATCAAGACATATATCCAAATTCCAGATGAATATAAACCAATGGAAGAAGAACGAATATCAAAAATGACAAGACCTTTGAGAGCACTCGCATATCGTTTGAAAGTTCCGTCACATGTCATGCCGGTAAGGGTACAACAAGAAGATTCATTGAATCTTGACGGTGGTCATATGGGTGAAGTCGAAGAAAAAGAGAATGCAAAAGCTCATATTGGAAATGTGAAAGAAGAAATGGATCCAATGGTAGAGCTTCGTTTGTGCACCAAAGTTGCTGAAGGTTGTCTAAAGGAAGGCTTTATTCCTGAAGCAATTCAAGTACTACGACGTCGTTGGAAACTTGCAAAGTCACTACTGCGAGAAAATACTATAAATTCTTCTATGCGTAACTCGGATTTAACGTACAATGACACATTCCCAAGTAGAAGTTTAGGTCTGGAAGGCAGTACAGTTGTCTCAATGGATCATAACATGTCTGCAGCAGCATCAGCTGTTTTACAGAAACATGGTTTTAAAGGCACACTTTCTTCATCAACTTTTACACTTCATGCATGTATAGAAATGGGCAAGGAACTTGCTGAAATTTTGGCAAAATACAATCAGGAAGGGTTTGCAGCCACAATTCTTTCCGAAACATTTTTACTTACAAATGAATTTATTTCGAGAAAAGATAATCGTCTCAATCGTCATGATAGCCCCAACCCTTCCAAGAATGAGAAGTATGATGGTCTTTGGTCAAATAATGGTGAGTATGAAGTAAGTACAGCAAGTGTGCACCAAGCTAGCATTAATATAGGTGGAGGTGCTAATGATAGTGTCACTGATCAAAGTCTTTCAATCACAAGTCAATTTTTGGACAAAACAGAAAGGATGAAGTCTTTGAGTATGAGTAACAGTCTTGGTAATATTATTCCAACGTATAGTAGTAATAGTACTGGAAATTATGATCACATGGAACCAAGTATTGCTGTAGCATTGTTAGCTCGCAGGTGTGAGATGCTATTATGTGTTTGGGATCACTTGTTGATTGACAAAAGGGAGACCCCACGTACAAGCCCTTTCCCATTACCAGCTCAACTTCCTGAATCAATGTTAAATACAATGAAGAATTCACAACTTCCGAATCATCAGCAAATGGCAACAGATGCTGCAGGAGTTGATAATATTATTTTTCCTCCATCACATGAAAATAACACAGCATATGACTATGGTAGATTTGACAACTCTGTTGCTGTTGAAGAAGCACAAAAGAAACGTACAATTAACAATGATGGCAGTGTTACTACTGATATACCTTCTCAAGCATATTATAATGGGAAAGGTGTAAAGAATACAACTCGTGGAAGTGGAAATACCAAAATTGATGGCAGTAATTATGCCACTTATGCAGAAACTGGTACATCCAATATGAAGGCTTCAGTGCGAAGTGGCAATCAACAAGCTTATAACTACTCAAGTACATACAAAGATTATGTCAATCAGTATTTACAACACCAAGCAGAATTCGTTGAAGAATTGAAACAAGATTTGTTAAGTGAAACACAAGTAACTTATGAACCATTGCCAACTCCAACCAAAACGAAGAATACAACTAGTGAGCATTCAAGTCAGGATCCAATTTTTGAAGTCGCTGCTATTTCAAGCATAGATACGGATTACAATCACAAAATTTTAGTTGACAATCAAGGTAATACTCTTGCTGAGCACGAGAGGATATCTACAATTGATGAAGAAAGCGCTATCAATTCTGTACACTTGAAACGTCCGTTGACCCCATCAGTTACATTTGATCCATCATTATCGATTACAGTTGATGAAAAATCAACAATAGAAGTAGACATGCAAGATGGCTCATCGGCATGGTATGATCCTAATTTCATTGTTTCGCCAGGCAAAATCTATTCAGAAAAGCTTCATGCACCTGAGCCTAATCCACCTCCGGAGTTTCTATTTAATATACAATCAAGCACAGCGTCTGCTTCTATATCCTTTGCAGAAAGTCAATCAAGGGAACATAACAAGACAATGGCAGACTTGCAAGCACAGGAAAGTTTCATATCTTATGGTTATGACGGTGAAGACTATCAGTTATATCAACGTATACTAGGTGTAGCAGCAGAAACACGTATTTGCGCAGAAAATGCTATTAATATTGTTCTACAAACAACTTCACATTTACTTGTGGAGCCTTATGTACTGGCGCCTATATTAGAAATATTAGCAGAGTGTTTTGAACGAGAGTCCAATTTTGAGGACAGTCTTGCTTGTCTTGTTCGCGCGGAAACAATAACACGTCGCACACTCGGAACATATACTCCAGAGTGTTGTGCCATTATGACAAATGTTTTGCGTATGCTTATCAAGTGTGAGACGAATGCAAGCCATACAGAAGCTGTACATAAAGCTAACGAGCTTACAAGAGTGGTAGACCGATTGAGTCAACAGGAAAGAGGTGACAAAGATGCAATCACAAAGGCGAAGCAGCGCGAAAAGGATCTTGGACGAAATTTCATCATCAACCCAGATGGAAGTATTAGTCTTAACCCAGATAGACCGTCATTTCAAGCGCAAAGGCAGGAGAAGGTTCGTCGTACACAATTAGGTCTTGAAGAAGATAGTTCAATTGTAAGTGTAGCAGAAACTAGTGTTGATACTCAATCGATGTTCAATGCTGCTATTGAACTGATTTCACTTGGAAAACTTTTGGAAAGTGGTTATGAAAAGATGGATAATATCGACTGTGAAAATCCTCATAGCAAATTTTTAAAGGCACGTGAATTGCCTGATTATTATTCTGTTAGTGTAGATTCTAGTGGTGTTATCAAACCAAATCCACTGAACAAAAAAAACAAAGCGAAATTTATATCAAAGGAAAAGCATGTGAAAACGATAATGGCCGATAAAAAAGGTATGACTAAGAAGCGAACAGATATACACACAGGTCGTGCACCTCCAGTTGAAGATATTTCTCAGAAATTAAATGTAGCAACAAACAGGGAAATTCTTGGTTATGGTGATGATGATGGTGATAGTGAAGTAGATCCCGATGTTGATGGTGGTATTTCAATGACTCTCAACAAAAATGGTGAAAAGATTAAAAATCCTTCTAGAAAAGTCAATGCAAATGTGATGTCTACAAAATCTGCTTCACTTATGCCACATGAGCATATAAATAATATGACTGCGGATATAATGAAACAGAAAAAGAAAGTTATGCAAGACGATGGTAGCTATGTTTTAATAGCACCTCAAAAAGGAAAGAAAGGGAAGAGTCTCTATGATAATAAAGATAATACAAAAAATAATATTGCTACAGATGTTGCATCCACTAGTATCAATTGTGCGCGTTTTCTACAAAGAAAGAAGTATTTGGAAGTGAACAGTGTACCCATTCTTGAACGTAGACGAGTTTTTGATATTCCTGTAATGGATGATAAGGATGAAAATAAAGCTGACAACGAGGAAGTTAGTAGCAAATATTATAAGCAATTGCAGGATAGAGCCCTTGTACTTGATATTAAGCCTTTTAAATTACAGACAGTTTCAAATGAAAATAGCATGCAATCGTTGCGATCAATGAGTGGTAGTAATCCTCTAAACAGAAGCATCAACAACACTATCAATAATAGTCTTTCAGTCGGTAGTAATGCGGATGGTAATCAGAAAATGACTGCATCAGGTATGATGATGCCTTTAAGTAATGATGATATAGTTTTTGATGCTTCCTTGCATGGTAGCAATCATCACACATATAATAATGTGGAAATTAGAGATACCCCTTCCTTTAATGATGGTCCTGGTACAACAGTAATACGCCCTCGTGTGTTTGAAAAAAAACGTACTGTAGGCCCAAGTAGAAGTACAGATGTTATCACAAATCTTGAAGTAATCTCACCAGAAAAGGCAACTGCAGTACAAAGACAACGCGATTTAGAAAATTTTGAATCCATTCGTTACATGGATTCCATGGAAGAAGAGAAGAAAGTTTTTGAAAATCAAGAACGTACTCGTATATTTGCCGCCAGTATGGTCCCAAAAGAAAACACTGATCATTTGCCACTTTCCCCTACTAATGATAGTATCTTTAATCAAAATTCAAAAATGATAAAAACGAAGCCATGGACACTGCCTAGACCTATTTCTCCTCCGTCCCCACCAAAAGAAGATGAAGATCCAGGAGACACTATGTTTCCACAACCGTCTAATGAGACTAGTAATAGTAATAGTAATAGTAATCGCTTCAATCAATTAGGAAAAAAAGATAGCGACATTGATGCTGATGAAATGATTAACTCACCTTATAATACAGCAGCAGTGAACACTCGTGCAACTGCAAGTACAGACTATGATAGTAAATATGGAAAAGTCGCAGAACTCAAAAGAGAAGAACGTAGACAACTACAACTGATTAAAGAACAACAAAAAAAACAATCAATCGAGAATGCTGCAACTATTGCAGCTGCAGTGGAAGAAGCAAAGCTTATTGGTCTCAATGTCAGAGTTCACCCTTTGGCGGAATTACATGCGAGTATTACTCAAGAAGATCCGATTTTAGTACTTGAAGAACAAGAGAAAAAATTAGTTCAATCTAAGAACTCAATAACATCATTGCTGAAATCTCATCCTATGCTTGCAGGTTTGCTACCACAAGTTAGTCCACAAAATTCTCCGAAAAAAATAGTAGCCAACTCAAATATTGTTACCACTACCATGCAAAATGCAAAAAGTTTGGTTGATATTATGAAAGGTGGTGTCCCAATTCCGAATGCTTCATCCATAGATTGTAATTATGATAATGCTAGTGACAAGGTTGATATGAGTTCTGAGTTGTACGCTAATGCTGCAAAGTATGTTGGCTCTATTATGTCAACAAGTGGTTCTTTGGAAAGTATACCGAAAGTGCACATGACTTTAACTGGTGATGTTGCAACAGCCATAGAAATGGAAAAGCTTCATGATTTGTCAGTTCCTAATACTGCTGATACTAATGCAAGTCGTGGAAGCCGTCCTTCTAGTAGGATAACAAAGAAGTTGATAGCGGAAACGAAGAACAGTACATTACGTTTTAAACAAGGAGAATGGAGATATACAAATCAAACTGACGCTGAAATTAATGAAGAATTAGCGGCTACAGATATTCGTGAAGTACAGCAAAGTCTTGATGCTATACAAGAAGAAAGAATTCGTAATGAGCCTGTAAAGTGGCATGTCTAATAATATTGTTTATGTTTATGTTTATATTGTAATTGATTTAGTATAATTATGTACAATAGATATAAACGATTCAAAAATAATAAATATATGTATTATGTTATGTCTTATCTATTTCTTACTGCATACTTGACTTGACTCCATGATCTTATTTTTCATGCATTGTCTATTCCATGTGAAGAAACTACAATCTGTTGTTTCATAGTGTCCATTACCTGATCCATATAATGCATACGGATTTGTAGAAGAATCATAGAAACTATTTAACGAATCGGTTTCGGAAGGATGGATATTTGGAATTGGATTCACTCTATAACTACCAAAGTTTCCATCACATGAAGGAAGAAAACAAATAAAATCATCTTCTTTTGTTAATATATTGTAGTCAGGATTACTTTCTAAACGATTTCTGTTTCGTTCATTGGTAGATATCAAACTTGCTATCAACAAAGAAAATGTAGACACATAAGATGGTTTCATTTTATCAACACCACGATCATCTGCACTTCCAATAAATGCATCAGCATGTGATAAAAACTCTAAATCAGCTATAGGTAATATCCCATCTTTATAAGGACCATGTTCATGAACATGTTTGCGTGTAACTTTTTCATCATGTTCATTTATAGCACTAATTACAGTGGTGAGTAAAGAATCAATTGGTGTATCATGAGCACTTTGAATTACAGGATTTTGTGACTCCTCAATATTACGTGGAGCTGTCTGTACCGCACATCCAAGAGAACGTATATCTCGACGAAGTCGAGTTAGAGTAGCTGAACGATCTGATGCAAGTAAAACAAGACAATCTAGTGGTTGGTGAACCATTTCCATTGTCTTTATAGATGATAGACGATCACTCTTTTCTTTGTGTAATTTTTCAACTAAATCAGGATCAACAAATTCACCAGCAATACGTATTTGATCTGTTGCTTCAATATCTTTTGCTGTTGCTATTTTACGTGCTTCTTTTAGTTCTTCAGATTGCTCTTGCCATCTTTGAAAATCAGGGACATGTTTGTTCAGCATTCGTTTTATGCAATTTAATTCACCTCTACGATCTTTTTCTCCAATATCTGCAGAACTCATGTGTCGTAAATGAACACCTAATATAAAGCTTGTCAAACTTCCAATACGTGGTTTTCGTTTACGAAACGTAGATCTTGGCTTTATATCAGGTTTCAATTTCCCAACTGCATCTCGTTGACTTTTAATAATTTCATTTGGTTTTCTTGGTGGATTTTGTGCCCTTACTGCTGTACTTTTCATATCTTCCTGTCGATAAGGAACTGCATTTTCTACTGCAGCCATGACATCTGCATGAGCTCCACTTCCGATATTTTTTGTTATTACTTTCATTCCTGAGTCATATGATTTCACAGTACCTATACCATTTTGTGCTGATGCTTGTTCACTTAGATGTGCTTGAGCTGTGAAGTTTCCTGCAGTTGGATCTGCCCATCGGTCTTTCGGTGCTCTAGTTTTTGGTGTATTGTTTGCTTTATCATTTAAATGTTTTTTCTGTACATCTGATAGAGGAATATTAGGTGATTTTTCTTTTTTCGTTGTATCCTTTGGAGCTGCACCTGCTCGTAATGCTGCTTCTTCAGCTTCCTTACCAACAGCATCAGTTATTATCACCCCTTTACCTGCAGCTTTAGGTCCAACACTTGTCCCTTGAGGACTTTTTATTACAGTTTCACCTCTGTTTGGATTTAATGCCAATGCTTCAGGTGGTAGCTCTTGTCGTCCAGAATGAGCCTTATTTTTGTCTTTGGAATCGTCACGAGCAGTTGTTGCATCTAAACCATCATCATCTGGTATTGGATCTTTTGAAAGATTTCTTCTATTTATACGATTCTTTTTACGGTGTCTTATTTCATTAATTCTTTGTAATTTACGTCTCTGTTGACGAGGTATTATACCAAACATAGTCTTTGTAATAGCATTCCAATCTTTTACTTCTAATCCAAAATGAAATGAATTTCTTAATAACATACCATAAGCAAATGAAGAACCTCCACTAAACAAAGCATTCGCTCTTGCGTATCCACGAGGACCCAAATTTGCACCAGCCATAGAAAGTCCAAATATTTCTCTTCTTTCTAAAGATCCAATATCGAGTATACGATGATTTTTTAGTGTATCAATACCACAACATGCAATAACAGTTTCACTATTAGTACTATAAAGGGAATGTGGTACAATTTGATGTGGAACAACACCATTTGCAAAGATACGACTTGAGTCTGGTATATGAGTACCACCTGATGTCTTGGGTAAAGGATTTTTGGTTGTATCCAAATAATTCCAAGGATTAGCTTCACTTTCAATACTAATTGTTTCAGTTTCCCCATGAATATTTGATGGGATATATGTAGGATATTCACATCCACCGTTACGTAAACGTTTCAACAAAGTTGATGCTTCTATGATCCATGGCATTGTTGAAACACGCAAGGGTGCATCATTACCATCAGTATCTGTATCTGGTTTTGTTTCTGTATCTGTAACTGTCTTTATAGTTTTTACAGTTGGAATACCATGCATATCTAAAGTATTCAATTGCATCAAAGATTGACAATCATCAGCTTTATTGTCACAACCTTGTCTATCACAAAATTTCCAAATCAATGTACGATTTGTAATTACTGCTGCAGCAAATGCATTAAGAAATTCATGCATTCGATTACCTATTTGATGTGGACATGAATATACACCTAAAAGAAATGAATGATTAGATTGACAAAGTGCTTCATCTTGTTTCTTTTTATGATTTATTTGTTTTTCAGTTAAATTAAGATCATCTTCTATTATTTCAATCTCAGGATCATAAGGGAATAGTTTGTTTCTATTATGATCATGAATATATTTATCTAACAATTTTTTTACTGATTTATATTTATTCAAACTTTCACCGATACTTTCATCAACTTTTTTATTATTCAATTTAATTGTTTCAATATATCTATTATTTAATGAATTACAATATGGTTGAGTATTCGAATCTTGATATGGACTAAAATAAATCATATCATAAACATCTCCATAACTTAAAATCTTCTTCTTTGAATAAACACTTCGTAATGATGATTTCGTTGTAGAAACTGTCTCAGATAATGTCTTCTTTCCTTCTGGTGTATATAAAATGCCATAAATAACTGCAAACAAGATAACCCAACATAGTAAACCCATTATCATGTTGATTTTGCGTTTTCCTTGAATCATAATTGTTGGTGTTGTGGTGTTGATCTAGTTGCTTGGGACTTCCCTTCATTTATCAATTTAATAATAATAATTTTTATCTTCATCAAATCCAATCGCGCATCGCATTATATCTATCACTTTTATTAGATTAAATTAATTAATAATTTTTGCAAACTTTTTTTTGTCCCTTTCGATGCCAAAATCATCAGGTCCAATTTGGTTAGGCCCCACACAAATCAGATGGATCGAGTAAAAGCATTGTTCATTCTTGGAAACGTAAGTGACATTTTTGCATCATTGTTGATATAATGCAAAATGAGTATCATTTTCTACTCTGTAGTTATTTAAAATATAACGAAATGTTTTAAATGTATTGTTATTGGCCTTGATAAGACTCCAAAAATCGCTTTCAGAGAAAGGTTTACCTTTGGTGGCTTTAGAGTACATTAGTGATATAATAGTAATTCATAACATCTAGGATATGGTTATAAATTAGTTAAATATTATAATAACAATAATATGATATTAGATTGTATTGTTTTTACCTCAATCGCTGTCAGAAATTAGTAGAATCACATATTAACCATCTTTTTATCTTTTCTTTTTTTTAATTTATAGAATTTATAACAACCACATTATAATCATGGCAGGTGACAAAGGAGCTGTACAAATTCGCACACGTAAATTCATTAGAAATCCTCTTTTGAAACGTCGTCAATTCGTTATTGACGTCATTCATCCAGGACGTGCTAACGTTCCTAAGAGTGAACTTCAAGAGAAAGTTATGGAGATGTACAAAGTTAACTCCGCTACTCTTATCCAACTTTTTGGTTTCCGTACCCAATTTGGTGGTGGAAAATCTACCGGTTTTGCCCTTATCTATGATAATGAGGAGGCAGAGAAGAAATACGAACCCAAATACAGACTTGCACGTGCTGGTTTAGTCAAGGGACGTGAAGGTTCTCGTAAACAAATCAAGGAGAAGAAGAACAGAGACTTAAAGGTATGGGGTACTGGTCGCCGTATGGCTGCACACAAAGCCAAGAAGGCCAGTTCGTAAATGTCTTTTAGTTAACATCATGTGCATAATCATATCCTAGGGGTGGCTATGTTGGCCAGTTGTATACTATTACTATAGGGTTTCCTGAATGATTTAATTGTTTAATATAGAATAATTGAAGCATAACAGTAAATATAGAAAGCATATAATTCCTCTTCCTTCATTTAGTTTCTTTCATACTTAGCATATTAATACAAATCCAAAAACTTACAAATACGATCCTCTGCTGATGCATACATCACATTCCTTTCTCCTTCCTTTACACATTGACATATTCTCTAAACTTAACTTCTCATATCGTTATTGTAATTGCATTATATTGTTCATTTAAATTCGTTATCAATAGTTTTGCTGTCTTGCTTATATACATTCGACAGAAATTGCTGTACTTCTGAAAGAACTGCTTCCAAGACATATGTAGGTTCAGTTAATAATTCGTGTCTAGTATCAAGGAATTTTACATGACGTCGCACTGCACCTGTTGCCTTGACATGTGAATAAGATATTTGAGTTTTCATTTTTAGATTTGAATTTATGACATTTTGTTCTTTGGATCTATGAGGATGAACAAATCTACTCAAATGAGGTAAATAACCACTACCTGGAGTATTTCCATCACTAATAAATTCATAAAATTTCTCAATCATATCATTTCTTACTCTTGTATCATTTGTAGCAGTAAAAACTAAAATATCAGTATTATCTACAGCTGTACTTCCTTTGTTTGTATAAGTATCAATACCTGATCTGTATACCTCACGCAACCATCTCATACTAGGTCCAGCAAAAATCAATTGACGTGAACAAAAGTTTTTCATTGTATCCCAAAATGTAGCAAATATTGCATTTGATGTATTTAGATCAAATTTAGCTAAATTGTAATCAATTCTTACCAATAATGTATCTGATAAGAAATTTGGTACAATCCAGTATAGTACTTCGATTAATATAGAATGTTTCAATGTTATAACAGAAGGTTGAATACAAGGAACCACTAATATTAACTTATCAAAAAGTGCATGATTCCCTTTGAACTTGTTATGTGATTGATAACCTATCAATCCTCCAAGAGAATTTCCCATGTATATTACAGGTAAATCTTTTTGTTCAAATGAATTGACTTTACTTTCTTTTCGGACAACATTTTCAACAAAATCTTGTAAATCTTTTGTATAATCTGAAAAACTATCAATATGAGTAATTCTACCATCATTCCATCCTGTTGTTTGACTAAAACCTTGACCACGCAAATCAAAACTATAAACATCACCACCCATTTCATGCAATTGCTTGATAACACTAGCATATTTTACAATTGTTTCTGAAAAACCTGTACTAAATACTATTGCAAAACTTTTTTTTTGTTTTATTTCATGTTTAATCTTGTATGACTGTAGTGTTGTACCATCATGAGCTTTGTATTCTTGAAATGAAACTTTTGATATGAACCAATTGACATCATCTGAATAAACAGATGATGGGAGATCCTTAAATAATTCATACGCAAAAGATGAATTAAGCGTTCCAGGTTTATAATTAGTTAAAATTGGTAAGTGTTCAAAATAGTGTGGTGCAGTCGTGTTTGTTTCATCATGCTCATACGGTGTACGTGTTATTGAATGGGCTATAGCAAATACAAGAATAAATAATAATATCACATAATATCCTATTGATAACCCCTTTTTATTATTATGGGCACATGAAATATTTTCTTTCACTAGTTTATTCTTAAGAGAAGGTTTGGAAGAGGTAACTTTTGAATGCTTTTTTACCTTAGACACTAGATTTTGCTCCCTAGCGGATACAAGAGGTAACTTATTTTCTTCCTGCACCTTTTCAGTGGAAACTTCTTTCGAACTGGACCTTCCTCTACTAGCGCGTGATTTACTTCTTTCTCTAGAAGGTTGAATATCGTCTTCAGGAGAAGCCTTTGCCCGAGTCCTTCTTCTTTCAACCATAGTTATGATTTTTATGCAAGAAAAATGCAATTAAACGATTAAAAATATGTACTTTGTGTGTATTTTTTAAGAAATAGATTAAAATCTTGTCATTTATGGAAGATCAAGAGTGATTTGAAAGAAGTGTGGGATGGTCAGTGTTCCCATTAAAATTCAATCCTCTTACCCCATTAAACATGGCATTACAGTCATCTGGGTCATCTAGAATAGACGATTCTAAAGATTATAAAAATTTTTCTGAAAATGAAGGTAAAGATACAGATAATTATTTGCATTTAAAATCTGAAGCAAAGGAATCATATAGAAGCTCATGTGATAGCAAAATTCAACCTAATGAAGTTGAATCTGCTTTTCTTACACCTAAAATTATAAGTAATGGTATGCGTATTTTGGAAATGAATATGAATGATTATTTCAATGCAAAACAATTATGGAGTAGTACATCATATGGTGAAGAAGATGAATTGAGTATAAGTGGTTGTGAACCATCACCTAGTTTAAGAGGTATGGAAATGATAGAAGAAATACCCAAAGAAATACTTCAATGTAAAGCTGTATCTCGTGAAATACGATTTAGCTCGAAGCATACAATAACACAATTTAGATTATTGCAAAGGATTATATTACATGGACAATGTATAGAAGAATGGAATTTTCAATTTGGTTTTGTTATACCTGGTAGTACCAATACATGGCAACAAGTTATAGAAGCAGCGCCTGTTATGATACCAGTAGAACAATTGTCAGGCCATGTTATCTTTGAGACATCATTCTACGATGGAGATGAATTTTTATGCAAAAATATGGTTCGAATTTTCTATATTTAAGACAACAACAGTAACAGTATATATATTATATAAAATGATTAACTTTTGTAGCTGACATTGACATGAAGAATGTAAATAAACAATAGAGAACATCCCATCCCATCCCATAATCACTTACTTTCGTATTTCTTTTTCAAAACTTTAAGGTATAACTTTAAAGTTTTTGCAATTTCATGCAAAAATGTACATTTCTCATCTTCTATTGATTCACCAAGACATCTCATTAAAATACCATTTTTTCGTCGATCAGTATCAGATCCAGTAACTTCTGTAATATGAAAAACAGCGTCATTGATATTTGCAGAAATATCTGATATCTTTATTTTAACAAGTGTATCACGACGTGATGGTGATGCATTATTATCTCTATCCATTGTAATACGGAAACTTAAATCAACGCTTAAATCATATATGTATTTCATTTTTCCTCTACTAGATATCTGTGATACATCACCAGTAACATTTGATACATGTTGTGAAAACACATTAAATTCTGTATTACCAGCATTCACAACCGTAATATCCTCTAGCATTGAGCGTAATTGTTGTCGTGCAAATACTGAGATATCTTTTTCTTCGAATGTACCAGCACTATTCCATTGTGACCCTTTGATAGGTGTATTGCTTGATATCAATTGTGGTAAATGTTCATTATCATTATTAGCAGAAGTATCATTTGTATCATTAATATCAATTCGTTTAGGTCCAGAATTTGTTGATGCTAATAATGCTTTATCTGCTTCTGATAACTCTCTAGTAAAATAACTAGTTTTACGTCCTTCAGAATTAATCTTATAACCTTTCATGGAATCATCTGACACACCATCCTTGACAACACTTGATGATGATTTCTTCTTTTTGAAAACAGGAAATTTCTCATCTTTCTTTGGTAGATTCGAATTACTAGAACCACCATTAATGAAAGATATCACATTCCAACCAATAAACCCCAATGCTACAACACCAAGAATTGATACAGCTGTAAATTGTGCAGTATCACCCATTTTTGTTTCAATTTTCACACAAAAATTGGCAAAAAAATCAACCAACACCTTAAATGACCTTTTTGATTGATTCACCCACACCACATCCCACCTCGTGCAAAAGTGCCTTCCGGCAACTTTTGTTAGTGAATTAGAATTTTAAATGCAAAATAGTTTGTTTTTTTTCAAATTGATTAAATTTTATTATCTACAAATAGGTGAAATTCAATAAAAAAGGTAAAAAAATGTTGGAGAGACTTCCTGAGTTAATAGAAGGCTGTTTAATTGGAGATGAGCAAATTCTTAATGAATTGCTTGAGTTGAGTACAAGTGCTGAAAATTGTGGTCTCTTTGGAAGTGCAACAGCAATGGGATCTAGTTTACTTGTAACATTAGTTCGTCATGTTGCCTCAAATCCAAGTAATTCTTCAGTATCACTCAAAACACTCACTAATGTATGCAACAATCCAGCAAATCGTAAATTAATATGTTGTCAAGATGTGAGTAATGCAATTGGCTTACTTCCGTTGTTGGTAGGAATTATTAATGAAAATTTTTCTGATGATGATGTCTGTGGTGAAGTTGCAGAACGTAATTGCAAGCCAATTTTAGATTTATTGATTGTTCTTGCATTAGATGAAGCGAATAAAACATGCATGATTCATACTGATTGGTTATTAGCTGCATTAATCAATATATTTAAACCATCTTCTACATGTTCGAGAGAGATGAAAAATATGGCAGTATCATTGGTTGGGTCATTGTCTTTACATCCTGATAATAGAGTAATGATGCTAAAATTACCACTTTCTATAACAGATGCATTATTCTTTGTTATTTCGCAATGTAAAATAGAAATAGATGAATTTGATTCTGATTCTGATTCTAATTCTGAAAATATTGCAACAATTAAAGAAAGTTGTTCACAAGCAATTTGGGCATTACGTTCATTTACTTTAAACCGAAGAGTATGTATGAAGCTATTTAAACAAACTGAAGATTTAGCTTTATTGTTTCGAGTTTATAATAGTCCTCTTCGATCTATAAAATTTGTGGAACATCTAATTAATATATGTGCAAATTTTGTTCAAAATGGACACATTGGTGTAGCATCTATCATTAATTCTGGTGCTTGTCCAGTTATAAAAGAAATACTGGTTGAAAGTGGTTTAGAAATAAAGAAATGGAAATCAAACACAAAGAAACTATTAGTTGTTCTCTGTAATTGTTTACAGTATATAGAATTTAGAAAACAATTTCGATCTCTATTAAGTTCATTTTTAGTTGATGTTGTGTCGAAACCTAGTAATGAAGGACAAACGGAAATCAAACAATGTAGTATTTTGATTGCTTTGCTTTATATTAGAGAAGATAAGGATACCAATTATCGGCATAATCTATTATTAGAATTTCCATCAATAATAGAAGTAGTTGATACAGTTTTTGTTTGCCCGAGAATTGATACACTTTGTTCAAAAGAAGCATCTGTACGTCGAAAAGATTTTATACCCTTGAAAGTGATCCTTGTTACATTACGAGATTTATACAGTGACGATGATACTAAATGTAATGTAGACAAAAATAATAATTTATGGAATAGTTTGTTAGGTTTAATTGATATCTATCTTAATAATGATCGAACCTATCCGGATCTCATTTGTTCTGATATGGATGAAAAGATATGTTGCTCTGATATGCTGAAAGATATAGTAAAAATTATGGTTTTATTATCATTTCGTTTTAAAGATCCCGAGAATAATATGATAGACGCATCGTTATTTACTCCTGCTTCTGAGAAATTAGGGCAACTGTTGGGGGTAGAAGCGGAAGTTGATGTAGAAACAAATCAGCTGGTGGAATATTTAATTTCCATATCGAATAACGAAGAGATTAAAATGATGGAAAAAAATAGAAAAGGTATATATTTAAGTTGTAGTTATCACTCTTTGAATTCATCAACAGAAGCTCGTGCTGCTTTAGCTGGTTATGTCATTGAATTAGCTACAAAAACTGAAATGACGATTAGTTCTGATTGTGGATTTCGAGGATCATCCGATGAAAAATGTCATACTAGGGTTGCAACAGTAAGTGAGTTGATTTCAATGCCTTTTTATATATATATTATTACTAACCAAAGCAGATGGGACTTATTAGGACGTGTACTCGCAGAAGAATATATGTTGAGAAAAAATGATTCTGCAGATTGCACGAAACTTATACTATTACTCGAAGATGATGTTATGATCCCAGAGTCTACTTGGATACATCGTTTACATGATTGTGGTAGTAATATCAGTCAACTCGAGCGCACCACAAATAATATATCCAACTATATTCAACTTCTTGGTAATTATAACAATTGGAACATTGTCGAACAGGTTCAGAATGTATTGTGTGCACATGAGGCGGCAAAAGCAACGAAACAAGAACAAGAAGCTGATGATGTCACACATACGTTACATAATGTTGTAGACAATATGATATTATCAAATAAACTACCAAACAATGATCAGGCAAAGTTTCAACAGTTACATTTAGAAAGTGTAACATCTATTTTAGCAGCAACTAGTGTAGAATCTTTGATTTCACGTGCTGTAGATAGAGCATCTGCAAAGAATGAAATTGCTATTATAAAAGCAAGTTTGACTGCTGAAATTCATAGTGAAGCTCAATCTTCAGCAATGGGTAGTTTCGCAAATACTTTTGTAAATGCAATAATTGACACTTCATGTCGTTATAATGCTAAATTCATCAGTAAAAGTGAAAGTAAAAATATGCCAGTAAACGCAGATACAGATATCAAATTAAATGAACATGAATTAGTACAAAAATACAATGTTGATGAAGCGTCAATTGAAAGTGCAAATAAAAAATATAAAGATGAAATGGAATTGCGCGAATCATTAGAAAGAGAACTTGCAAAAAATCGAGAAGATATGATGAACTTACAACGTCGAGTTGCGGAACCGACATCAATATCGAATTCCAAATCTACTACTACTAATACTACTACTACTACTACTACTAATAATAATAGTAATAATAATACTGATGCAAAACAATCAAGTATGACATCATCTCAGTTATATGCTGCAACACCACCTGCTAGTGCGAGACCCTTATTTTCATCTCCTCGCAGTGTTACATTATCGGAATCTTTGAGTCCTGCATCATCATCATCACCGATTTCTCCATTGCAATCTAACAAATTAGGGTCAATTATGGTAAATCCTTTGAATTATATTCGTCATCCTTTGAAGATAAGGGGGGAAGATATAAATGCAATGAACAGCCTTTTAGACGGAATGGGTATTACTGAACCGGAGGAAATTGTTATGTGTGATGATGCAGAAATAGAAACGATAGCATCCATGTTAAAACCATTACCAAGAAAAGTATTTTTGAAAGAGATTCAAAACCTTATTTCATAAGTTGATTAATTATTAATACTATGGCCATAGACAAGTCCATTAGAATTAAAGTTAGAACAAGAGAGAGTGGCAACAATGTTTATATAATATTTTAATTATTGTTTAATTGTTTAATTGTTGATTGTGAAATCCATGTCAGAAAATACAACGTGTATATTAAAATACAAATAAAGTCCCTCACTCCACTACTGCTAAATTGTCTTCTCTTCATCCGGATGTACATTCCATAGATCTTTGATAAGTTGTGAAGCATTTGGGAATGCTAACTGTTCCGATGGTTTAATTGTTTTCCCCGATTTCTCTTTTACAACTGCTCGTAATTTAATTTCTGCATACTTACGAGCTTCTTGTCCAACTTTAACATTGTCAGGATGCTGTAAAAAAGTGTGTGTATACCATATCCATTTATCATCTTTATAAATGTCAATAGATGTTGCTACCACGTACTTTCCAAATGATGGGACGGGTTTGTAATATGTTATAGATTGTTCCACTGCTAAGAACATAATACCCTTCTTCACTGCAGCATCGAATAAACCAGATCCAGGGAATGCATTCCATCTAGCAAGTTCTGCAACTCTGAGATAATTTGCATTATTCATATGATTATACAAATCAATATCTATTGGCCAACATCTAAAAGCACATTCAATAGTCTTATTTTTAGTCACAGTAGGTTGTTTCAAATATCCTTTACATATTTGTAGCAGCATACGCGATGTATACAATAACATCCTTCCTTAGCGTTAATTGAAATTTATGAAAATGACAATGATTTGCTTTGTTTGTGAAAAGGGGAAAGGTCTGCAATGCAAGAAAAAGACTTTTTTGGAAAATGGGTCGAGAGGGGACATATTAATAATCAGATAGAGATTTCTTCACGCAGAATATTATTGCAACGAATAATCATGTTGTCGGCGATTGATCTTTTGCGAACAAAAAATATTCCAGAGATTAGGCAATTGATCTCAAAGTTGGATGGTGATTCAACGAGGAAAAAATCAGAATTGCAGCAAATGGTTGGTAGCAAGTATCATGATTTTATACAGAGTGCTGATTCAATTCGTACAATGAGCAAGAAAGCAGATGAAATGCAACAAAATTTAGGAACATTTTTGAATTCAAGTCAAGACCTTGTTACGAAAACAGAAAGTTTACTATTACATTGTCAAGGCAATAGTAATAATAATAATAATAATAATAATAATAATAATAATAATATTAATAATAACAATAACAATAACAACAGTTTGCAAAATGAATTCAATTCAATTGTTACAAATGCAAGTACAACTAAAATAAAGATAAATATAAGTGAAGTTTGGTTACATTTGGAAAATTGTTCTATTTCATCTGCAGCAATGATAATTATTTTAGCTAATCTTTTATTAGTAAATATTGCAAATAATAGTAATAGTAATGATAGTTATAATGATTTTGATATTCTATTCGATATTGATGCAAAACAGTGTACATTGAGATTAGCATCAAAATTTTCACCAAATTTACTAACAATATTACAGACTCAACAATCACAACAATCATTATCGATTTCTACAATATCTCGATTGAAAGATGTCACATTTTTATATCAAACTGTATGTAGTGATGCACAAATGAGTTTATTATTGAATAGTAGTAGTTTGACTGAGTTATCTACCACACTGGCAGCTATGAGATCATTAGAAGGTCTTGATCGTCTTGCTTTACTTAAGAAGTTACTTTCATCAAGAAGTGCTAACAAATTTATGTGCGGAACTAGTTCTAGTTCTAATTCTAGTACAGATACTAGCAATGGACAAAGTGCTGAATTTTTAAAATCTAAGCTTACAGAATATGTAAGAATGTTACAAAGAACGATTATTGATGTTTTCGTTCTATTTATTCAACCTCAAGATGATAACAAAATTGTTAATAATTGTGGTATTGTTGAAATAGCTAGCAGATCCTTTGATGCTTCTCTACTTGTGAACATGAAGGAAACATTAAAACGGTATTATCCCAATATTAATGTAAATGACTTATGTTATAACGACTCATTTCAGAATGATACAGATAACAAAACGCATAAAAGTAATGATACCATTCGTAATCACTTTAATTATTGGTTGACAGAAACTGTAGCACAAGGTGTTATTCTCACTGCACGTACTCTAGGTGCAATGGATAGTGCTGCAACTGTTGCATCACTTCAACAGCATGTTTGGAATATTTCAGCACATGTTGATATTAATATTAATCCACTCAATGATAGCTATACACAAAATTTATGGGAAGTAGCATCGATGGAGTTGCTTCTACAAAATCGTCGTCGCAAGAACGAGACCGAAATTCAAGCTGGACAGATTTTATGGGCACAGTCATTGAGACAACCTTTTTTACAACACGTTGAACATCTTTTAAGAGATTCATGTACAAGTGTACTTGAGAAATTTCGTACTCAATTGTTTGCTTGTTTTCAACAAATTGGGTTTACAATGGATATTGTCACATTTACTGTCCCAAACCATGTTCATTCATCAAATCGTAATGTTGTACCTATTTCAAGTCCAATATTATTTTTCTATTCTAATATTTTGATTCAAACATTAGAGAATGAGTTAGTTTTACTATTAGGTGGTGCACAAGGTTCTCAACGGCCAAACAACGATGCTCATGATCCACAAGCTTCTGCTGCTCTTGAACGTGCTCTATACATTCAATGTTCACATTTAGCCGGTCAAATTAGTATTCTATTACGATCAATAGTAGAATCATTAAATGGTGTATTAAAGTCTTCTGTTACGTCCAGTTGTGTCAGTTCTGCTGCTAGACATGGTTTATTATTGATTGGAAGACTTGTATGGACAATGCGTGATCGTGGTGGAATTCTAAAGCAATGCCTTCAAAATAATACAATTACACCCAAACAAGGACAAGGAATTGAATTTCAATTCACAAGTGAAGAACAATTACGTAGTGCATTTGAAATTGCTGATGCAAATGGTGATGGTAAATTAAATGCAGATGAAGCTGTAGATGCAATTCAAGCGCTTGCAATTGAATCAGAAGATTTGTCATTTTTATCATCAACATTAACACCATCAGTAACATTTTTAGAGTTAACTTTGTTATGTACTCATTTTTTACAAAAAAGTAATTCATCTAATAAAATTATGCTTTGTTTTGATACTTTATCAAAAGAATCTCATACATATTGGGCAGAATCAATTGTAGATATGCTGAAAAAAGATTTTTCATATAATCTCAAAAATGAAATTCTCCCTGATTGTATTAATCCAAAATGTTTATCAGTATGGAAAACACATACAGTAGAATTAGATGTTGGTCAAACAGAATTAATTGAACTTCCATCAGCACCATCACCATCATTATTTAATTTGCTATGGAACTTAAATCAGCATGTGAGTTCAGCTATATTATCCATTGATACAGTCCAGGAATGGATGAATTTTTCCCCTAATGAATCACTCACTATTCAAAATAAAGAGTATTCTTGTTTAGCCCTTTATGTTACAGAAACGTTATTTAATATGGCTGCAAAAGCTATTATTGAAATATATGCTATACTTGAAACATCATCCGCATTTGAAGAAAAGAGTGTCATACAATCTATAATGGATAACTATATTATTGAAGCAGTATTTGATAAAAATATACATTTAGGAGAAATACAAAAATGTTGTCGTAAATGGGAATCACAACTAGATCCTGTGAATGCGCATATTATGTTACCAATTTTACGTACAATATCAAAAACAGCATATTCTCAATTTTTCTTGATGTTCCCAGGAGGAACTGTTGCAGCTAAATCAGAAGACAATACCGTGTTGGAGGATAATATTCAAGGTGTTTTTAGTTCAGCTCCATCAAATCGATTCTCATTGCTTCCTTTAGCTATATCATCAACATCAACATGGAGTTCTAGTGAAAGAGAAAGACAAATTTATATGCAAAGTAAACAAAACCAAAGAGAAAATAATGTTGCTTTTGGCACGATAGGAAATAATATCATGAGTAGTATATTTGGACAAAAGTAAATTGTAGTATTTTGTAAATAATTTCAAAAAAGATTTAGCAGGCTTGTACCTACTTCCAACCTTCCTCTCCCAATCTCCCAATTGGATGCCTTGTCCCAGTTGACGTGGTCAATTTACGCACGGAACTTCCAGACCTTGTATAGAAAAACAATGGATCAACTCCTTGTGATATCCAATGCTTCAATAAGTGGTATTTTGGATTGTTATTCGAATGGTGGAGGCACTGAATGCATTTATAAATTTGATGCACTCGGAGGTTTAATTTTACTCTATATTGCATTTGTAGTGTATTGTTTTGTGTTTGCAGAAGTAACAGGTAACTATTCCAAAGTGGATCAAATATGGAGTTTAACTCCAATCTGGTATGCTTGGTTTGCATATGCTCATTGGGGACATAACAATGTTGGAACAGGTTCACATGATCGTCTTTTTTTAGTGTGTTCACTTATCACATTATGGGGTGGAAGATTAACATATAATTTTTGGAGACGTGATGGCTATGGTAATTTAATTACACACGAAGAGGATTATCGTTGGCCTATTTTACGCAAGATAATCAATAATAAATTTCTCTTCACAATTTTTAATGCAACATTTATTTCAACATATCAAAATCTTATTTTACTTCTTATTGCATTACCAGCTTATCATGTAATGAAAAGTGAAAAAGATATAAATAATTTTGATATTTATTTAACTATTTTGTTTTTAGCATTATTTATCATGGAAACTATTGCGGATCAACAACATTGGAATTTCCAAAACAAAAAATATGCATGTACTCCTGAACAAAGAGAAGTACATCCTGATAAAGATGTGGTTGATGGATTTTATCGTCAAGGTTTATTTAGATATTGTCGTCATCCTAACTATTTTGCTGAACAAGCTACATGGGTAACAATATATTTATTCACTTTGTCTCATACAAATATTACTTCTATAACTGATATTTGCAATATCTATTTTTTAGGTGCATTTTTATTAATATCATTATTTCAGGGTTCTATGGCTTTTAGTGAAGGTATTACAGCTAGTAAATATCCTGTCTATAAACAATATCAAAAGGATGTCAGCCAATGTATACCGTTCTTTAACAATGAAAATAATGATAAGAAAAGAATATAATTTAACCCCATTGTATTGTGTAGTATATCAGTATTAAAAATGGTACCGAAAGAAATTTTATATTAAAATGGCACACAAATGAAAATGGAAAAGATCATTAGATGTTGATATGATATGGTATGCTAGCGAAGGTGAGAGAAGGGAAAAAAAATCCATTTCTTGTTTCTTTATATACATATAATTATAATAAATTCTTTAATCACATTTACTATTCAGACGACTTCTTGTTTCGTCACCCTCTTCTATTGTTGATAGCATTTGTTTTCTTCTCAAGGGACCATTAGTATTGTTTCCCCAACCATCTGTAGCTTGAGGCAACAACATAAGACCTGAACCATCATCATCGACATCATCATCATTCATATATTCATCTTCCCAGCTTTCCAATGAATCTTCTATACTACAACACAAATAATTACAACTTTCTACATCATTATTCAAATCTTCACGACCACTATCTTCTATAACTAAGTTCTCATTTGACGATGAACTAATTAAGTTACTATCACGGAAATATATTTTAGAATATTGTCGCCAAGCTAACATCATTAAAAATACACTTGATTTTATTATGCATGTTACAGCTATTACCCAACAAACACCATCAAAATTTCCTGGAATATGAAGAATATTTCCACCATGTGTAACAAAACCATGATTAGTATCTTTTATATCATTTTTATGATCACTAACAATTCCAATTGCCCATAAAAACCCAATATACATATCCTTATTGAATCCACCATGAATAGCATATGATGCTAAAGGTATACGTAAAAAATTTGATGTTGCATTTACAAGAAAAACAAGTTTAGCTTTACCAGCACCGATAAAAACACCATAGCATGCCATTTCAAACCCCACGAAGACCATGATCTTTCCACACATATGCAGATAAATGGCACAATTTGCAATAATTTCTTTATTTTCACTTAGAATTCTACTTAACAATTCACTTTCAAAAATAAATGGCAAACCAACTAAACCAGTAAGTACTGCACTTAAAACTGTAACCATCCATGCAGCTTTCATTGCTCTTTCTTGAAGATTTGCACCAATATTTTGTCCAACACATGTCATCCCTGCTACTAGAAACCCTTCCGATATAGTAAAAGAAATCCATTCCAAACCTCTCATTCCTGCACCAAGACCAGCTTGTTGTGCTGGTCCAAGATCACCAGTTTGCCTTATTAATATTGTAAATACATATCCATATACAAATTCACTCATTGATTCAAATATGCCAAGTTTTCCTAATTGTAATGCTACTTCTTGTACTTCTTTAATAACACCATGACCTGATAAAGATAATGATAATTGTATTCCTAATCTACCTTTTAATAGCATATTACATCCCCATACTGCTGGAAGTAAACGACTTAATGCTGAAGCATAAGCAGCTCCTTTAATACCCCAATTAAGTTTCCATACAAATAGATAATTCCCAAATGTATTAAGAGCAAGTGAACATACTTCAAGCATAAGAGGTGTTTTAACATCACCATTACTTTTATAAAAACCATCTACCATTAATAATAAACCAAATGCTGGACTTGCTGCTAATAAAATACTAAAATAATTTGTTGCTTGTTCAGTAACATCTGGTGTACTATTTATCATTCCAACAATATTATCTACATATAAATAACCAAATATAGCTAATGTACTTGAACATAATAATGAAGAATAAACACCAGCTCTAAATGTTGAAAGTAAACCAGATGATGATCCAGCACCTTTATATTGTGCACTATATGCATTACTTCCAGCTGGAATTATATTATGAAATGCAAATGCAATAATTTGCATACCAACTGTTGCACTTATTGCACTAGTACAAATAGATGCCAATTCTTTATTCTCTAATCGACTTACAAATAAAAAATCATTCATTGCATAACAATTCGATAAAATTGATTGGATAACACTAGGCCAAGCTAATCCTACAATCTTTCCAAAAAGGTCTCCTTTGGTGCTATCAATACCTTTAGAATCTTTCATGTACGAAGATTAATTTAGAAGTGATGAATTTTTTTATTGCATTAATTATTTTATTACTAGTTCCATTAGTTTTCCACTTAATCTCATCAATTGTTGTCCTAATTTTTCAGGTCTTTCACAATATAGGAAAGCTCCTGGATAATCAATTAATAGATTGTATAAGCGTTTTGTTGAAACAAATTCGGCTCCCACCATTTCTAAAAATCCCAAGAGGGATTTTAATCGGTGCGCTCCGTAACAAGTGGTTGGACCATTTTTATTAATCGTTCTAAAGTTTGTAAGTGCATGTGATGAATTCTGTCTGATATAAAAGTAGTTTTTTATTAGTTTTAAAATCTGTGGTGTACATTATTTGTTAATCTGTGAATAATATTGACTTTACTCTTGTCAAAAATAATTCAATAAAAATTTGCATTTAACTCGGATGAATGAATTTATTCTAACAATACTAACCTCCTATATCTTTTGAAAAACAGAATTGTTTGTATTTTTCGATATGAATCCGACCGAACAACAGATAATGAATAAAATCGTAGGATCTGAAGAACTCAATGAAGTTGAGAAGATACTTGTATCAGCAGGTAAGTCATGGATTTTTGTTTTATTGCTTACTGTATAGTGTATAAGTACTCAAATAGGATGAAGTCACTAACTTAAACATTCAACAACCTTAATTTATATAATAACATAGTTACTTCTTCTCCTCTAAGAGAAAATTTTGGTGTTAATCTAGCTGGACGTTTTCAGTATGCAATTACAGCAAGACACAATGAAGGTTATGAACTTATTTCTGAAACTGATTTTATAAATAATCAACAGAATAATCGTATGGAGATTTTTGTTCCTAGCATAAACCATCAAGAGTTTGTAGAATACAATAGGAATTTGAAACAAAAAGAAATGAATGATAATGCAAATTTATCTGTATCATGTGGTGGTGTCATTGGTATAGATACAGACTATAAATATGATAGAATGCCTCGATCTATTGATTCAGAATTAGATATCATTAATCTTAACGCTGAAGAAAAAACAAACTATGAACCAATATCTATGATGAATATGAATCATTCAGCAGGTGTATCTTCAATGATAGAAACTCGTGCTAATTTCGAAGGTTTAGATGGATTCTATTATCAAGGTAGAGAGAATACAACATTAACAGTAGCTGAAAATGAAGTAGAATTAAATGTGTTGTCACTTCAACAAAACCAAAACCAAAATCGATACTTAAATTATTCCACTGAGATTGATGGTGATAACATTCAAAATGAAATGAATTTCATGCAAAATAATACCCATCCTAATATTATTAATAATCAAATGTATTTACATAATAAACCCGTACCATATAACACTTTTTTATGTGATGAGGATGGTAATGTTCATGATCCTGAATATAACGATGTCACACCAATTCGTAATCTTCCACCAAGACATCGTACTACATCAATTAATTATTCACAACCTAAACCAAATATTACACACAGAGATTTTGTAGGGAAATATACTGATATAAGTAGAAATATGGGTAGAAATGATTATGGAGTTTCAAATATAGGTATTGCATCCATTCCACCATACTCTAATTTCCCTTCTAATATTGATGGAATCTTCTCATCATCATCAGATGGAAAAGATAACAATAACTTCAAGCGTTCTAGAGATGAAGACTCAAAGTTTTAAAATAAAACTAGCGTGATAATTTAGCTGATATTACCAGTTATCAGCCACCACAGAAAACATAAGAATAACCATAATAATGATAATATCTATAATTACAATTTCTTTTCAAACATATAATAAATAATAAAAATATACAACGTTTCTGGTTTCATCAAACCAATGTCTATCCAACCCTTGCTAATAAATTATTCATCGTGGTTTCTTTTCCCGCCAACTCTTCTTCCAGTATATTCCCAATTTCGGTGTCTTCTTCTAAAAGACTTGATAAAAGCAAAATAGCTTCACTTGAAAGTGAACATTCACGTCTCCATTTATTAGCTGTAGTATTTAATTCTTTTTGAATTAATTCACATTCATTTTGTTCATTTAAAGTTTGTAAGCACTTTCTTGAACTTGAACTTCCGCATCGAGTTGAGCTTGAAGTTGAACGTGCAAACTTGACAGCTTGTAATCGATTTTGATTGTTTATAAAACTTTTAGCACGAGATTGTAAGCGTTTTTCTATTTTTTGTAAATGATTATGCAATGAATGGAGCGCTTCGTGCATACCAATCTCATCAATATTGTTATCATCTTGCTCCTTCAATAATTTACAGATCATATCATTATCATCATTCACACTTCTCCTTGTCGTCGATGCTGTTGTTGCAGTTATAGAATTGTTTGAAAGAGGTGACATTTCATAAATGTATGAATCTCCACCAATATCTATAGCTAAATCTTGTTTATTACCATGAGTAGATGCATCAATATATTGTTGATCGAAAGCTTGATTCTGTGAATGATATTGAGCATCTGGACTTGAAAATATTGTAGGGCGTCCTTGACCGCTAAATTGTTGATTCAGTGCGAAGGGTTTTGCAAACGAGCTCATGATTCTCCTGTCTAACACACACATATGGGAGACAGTTAAAAAAAGTGGGAAATTAACGACTTCGTTTCTCCTTATCAATTCATATATTGATATTGAATTTCATCTCAACAAGGAGCTTGGCATTTTTCTTTATTCTCATACAATAACAACAAACAATATTTTCACTATTTTGAAATAATTGCATAACTAACAAGGGTTTGTAAAAAGTTTAATTTCCACGTCAACTGATTTAACTAAAAATGGGATTAAGTAATTCTACATTAAAGAGTGGTGATAGTAATGATCATTTTGCAGAAATTGTAAATCCTAAGAAGATTATTAAGACTATTGTAGAAGAAGATGATGAAAATGCTTTTGCATCTAAACCACCAAATAGTAGTACATCAAATAATACATATGGTGGTCGTTGTGTTGCATTAGATTCACGTGCTAGTATAATAAAGAAAGTCGAAGCAAGTTTATTATGGGATAATTTCCTTAAAGGAAATTATATGAGTTTTGCACTAACACAATCTGAAGTAACCACATTATTAAAAAAAAGCATTAAAGATGCTAATGACGGAAATATGACAGATGAAGCTAAAGTTGAATTAGATAGAGAAATCGCATCTTATATTGAATTAGTTGAAGAATTATCTAGAAAAGATCTAGGTAATTCTAAAGTTGTTGATTTTATGGCAATGTGTAGTAGTTCTCTTTTATTAACACCAAATACAATTGAATTTAAAATAGATTGGTTATATCTTTGGATTACAATGACACCTAATGCTGATGTATTTGATTTTAAACAGTTTATTGTTGCTATGAGATCATTTGAACGTGGGCTATCTCATGCTATGGGTACATCTGCATATTCTGAGGAAGCTGTAAGAAATGTTGCTCGTGATTGGTTTGCTCTTGCTGATCCAAATCATAAAGGTGTATCTGATGATCAATGTACTATTACATCAGATGATTTTTTTGATTTTTGTAGTAATAGGCAACATGTTGTTAGACGTTTATTAGAAAGTCTTGGTATAAGTGAAGCTAAACATGATTCTAACCGTGATATTCAAGAAGCCGTTCTTGTTCACAGTGAAGGTATATTTGATAGGAAACCAACTGGTGGTGATGAATGGATGGCAAATCCAGCATGGAAAAAAACTGCTGAATCTATGATACCTTCTGGACACAATCATATTTCTAGTAAACCTGGTAGCAATCTTGAATTAGAATGGGTACATGGATATCGTGGATTTGATTGCCGCAATAACTTGTCATATCTCGATGAAAAAGGAGAACAGGTATTCTTTCATGCTGCTGCTTTAGGTATTATACAATGCAATAATGATATTAATAATTCAAAAAGTGATGATACAAGAAAGCAATATTTTTTTGGTGAACATAACGATGATATCATCTCATTAGCTAATTTTGAAGGTGGAACATCTGATAATAGTAGTAGATTACTTGCGACAGGTGAAATTGGTAAAAAACCAGCTGTTTATCTTTACGAATGGGATACACAAAAAAAAGAATTTCGAAGTTTAACTTCTATGCGTGGATTTCACACTCGTGGTGTATGCCAAATTACATTTTCTCATGATGGTACAAGTCTTTTTACAGTAGGTGTTGATTACACTATTGCTATTTATGATTGTAATAAATGCAGTTCTAAATTTGGGAAAATGTTGGGTTCATCAAAGGGCCCAAAAGATAAAGTATTACATTGTACTAGTTTACAAAATGGTAACTTTGTTTCATGTGGAGAGAAGCATATATCTTACTGGAACATAATCTCTGGTAGAATTCAACAGAATGAAGTAAAACTAAGATCACACAAGAGAAAACTTATTATGTGTGTTGGATCTTTACGTGATGACTATTATATTGCTGGTACTTCTGATGGTGATATTCTTATGTTTAAACAAGATAAACTTCTTGATGACAAAAAATGTATATTAAAAGCTCATAAGAAATCAATTAACAGTCTTTGGGTTCATCCTTCTGGTTCTGTATTTGTCAGTGGTGATAGCACTGGAAAAGTTATTGTATGGCATATTATAACAGAAAATGCTATTCCTATCGTAAAACCTTTTGGAAATTTTGTCATTACTGGTTCTAATTATGGCAAATTAACTCCTAATGCAAAAGAATCAAGGGTACCTCCAATTCGTTCAATATGCTTATCTGAAGATATGAAAAAATGCTTAGTTGGTACACAAGCAAGTGAGATTATTGAATATACATTAACAACAAATAATGGGAATTTTTTTGATATGCCTGTCAAGCAAGATCTTGTATCTTCTAAGATTATTCTATGTGGGCATTATAAGGATGAATTATGGGGTTTGGGTATACGTCCACGTGGGCGTCTTGATACATCTGATGATTATCGACCTGAATATTGTACTGTTGGTGATGATGGTATATTATGTGTATGGGATCTTTTTTCTCATAAACCAAAGACTTTCCGTGATATGGAAGCACCTGCAAGATGTTGTGCATATTCTCCTGATGGTCAATATTTAGCTGTTGGTTTTGGTGGATCCATTGGTAATAGGAAAAGTAAACATAGTGGTGCTGTTCGAATATATCGTGGTGATACTTTGCTACAAGTATGCGAATTAAAGGAAGCAAAACAATGGATTTCAGCTATTAAATTTTCACCTGATGGTAGTGTTCTTGCTGTTGGTGCACGTGATAATTCTGTTTATATGTATTCTGTTGCCCAACAATTTAGACGCAAATCAAAGTTTTCAAAGCATAATGCTGGAATTCTTGATTTTGACTTCACCAACGATGGTAAATATTTACAAAGTACATGCTCTGCTTATGAAATTCTTTTTAGTAATACAAATAGTGGTGCTCAACTTGCCAATGGCGCTTCTTTTCTTTCTGATGAAGAGTGGGCCACTTATACTTGTACTCTTGGATGGCCTGTTATTGGTATCTGGAGCGGAAGTATGGATGGTAGCGATGTTAATAGTGCAGACAGATCACCTTCAGGTAAACTAATAGCTACTGGTGATGACTTTGGAAAAGTTAATTGTTATATGTTTCCATGTACTATTGACGGGGGTGCACCAAAAAATGCATATGCAGGTCATTCTTCGCATGTGACAAATGTTCGCTGGGTCAGTTTATCTGCTTATGGAAAAAAGAAAACTGACGATTTCTTAATTTCTTTAGGTGGCAATGATAAAACAATAATGCAATGGAAAGTTATTTCTAGTGAAAGTCATGGTGTAAATTCTGAAAGCAATGCTGTTGCAGTTGATGTACATGATTCTAGTATTGCATTATTAGAAGATGGGCCTACTGGTGGAGATGAATTCATGGCTACCAAGGCATGGCTTGGAGCTATTCGTGCACCATCTGCATGGGTTTCTCCAGATGTTGCAAAAAAGGCACCTTTTTATGCTGCTCTTGGTGATATGGGTTCTAAACATCGAACTTTAAGAGTAGAAACTGACACAAACACTACATTCGCTCCTGTTTTTGAGAGAAATAGTTTAGGCAAAGTTGACGCCTCCCATTTTGGCAAATCTTTAGAAACTATTCAAAAAGTTTATAGTGAGGTTCAATCATCCGCTGCTACTGTGATGCAGAAGATGTCACTTTCCGGAGAAGATAATGCCGCTCAACCTGATGGTGATGAACTCGAATTGGAATGGGTACATGGGTTTACTGCTGACTTCAACAACCGTAATAATGTTCATTACGTTTATACAGGTGGTGCTTGCGACGCAAATAAAAGATGGGTTGTTTATCCTGCTGCTGGACTTGGTATCCTCGCTGAAATTACTTGTAAAGGTTATGATCAAACTGCTTTAAGTAATGTGAAACAACGATATTTCCGTGGTCATACTGATGATATTTCTAGTATTTCTACTAGGGATTTGGCTACAGACGAACAAGGTAGTAAACAATCTATTGTAGCAACAGGGCAAATGGGCAAAGGTAATACTTTTGTATGGGAAGTTCCTAGTATGAAAACTCTTGCAATTTTAAAAACTGGACAAAAAACAGTAACATCCTTGGAATTTTCGAAATCTGATGGCGGTCGCTTATTGATAAGTATTTCCAAAGATGGATATGTATGTGTGTGTGATTGGAAAAGTCAATCTATTATTGCACGTGTTCAGGACAATTCAGCAAGTAGCACATATCATTGCTGTGCATCTTCTATCACAAATTCATTATCATTCGTAACTTGTGGTGATAAAACAATGAAGATTTGGAACTTAAATGGGCGTAATCTTTCTAGTAATAAAATTGTCGTGGGAAATGTAGGTCGTGGTATCAGTGGACTAAAATATTTGTGTTGTGCAGAACTAAATGGTATATTTTTTTTAGGATGCGAAAATGGTATGGTTTATACGACATCATCTGACGGTAAAAAATTAACGCAATCTTTTGCTGTAAATTCCGTGTCTGAATCCAATGCGGGTACATTACGGAAAAGAGGGAAACGCAATGGATCTAGTTCGATTTCCAAAAATCATGTATTATCGATGTATGCTGATGATGGTACCAATACACTACTAGTTGGTAGCAAAGATGGTATGATAAGTATATTTGAAATTTCTGAAAGTAAGGTTCCTATTTTTTTGAAGGCAATTGACATAAGAAGACCTGAAATATTACCTAATGTTTCTGCCCCTCAAGTTCATTCAATCAGTTGTTTCAATGACAAGATATTATTTTCAACTCGTGGTGCAGATATATGTGAATATGATTATAACTCCCAATTAGGAGCAATAGCCATCACTAGAGGTCACTGTTATGGTGAATTATGGGGTCTTGCAACTCATCCTAGTTTACCAGAGTATTGTACAACTGGGGATGATATGACTTTACGTACTTTTAGTGTGGTCACTAGAGGTATGCTATCAGTTACTTCACTTGGTGCTCCTGCAAGAGCTTGTGATTACAATCATGATGGTAGTCTTATCGCTGTTGGTTTTGGAGGAAGACTTGGGCGAGGCAAGGAACCCAAAGGAGGTATGGTTAGACTTTATAGAGGAAACTGTGCTGGTGCTGAAATACCTCACCAAAACGAAAATGGGTGCAATTTTTTTGAGCAAAACCATTTCAAGAATGACAAAAATGCTGTCAGTGAAGTTTTGGCACAATCTCATGATGCTAAACAATGGGTTTCAGTCGTTCGTTTCAGTGCAGATGGCCATACTTTAGCTGTAGGTGCACATGATTGTAAGATCTATATTTATGATGTTACATTGGAAGAAGATTTGGCTGCAACATCTGATGGATTTCGAGTAGCGAAGTCCGCAACATTATCTCTTCGTTGTACTTTCCGCAAACATAATAGTGTCATTAATCATCTTGATCTCTCAACTAATGGTAGATATATGCAAAGCAATTGTTCAGCATATGAACTACTTTTTTCTGATACTTCAAATGGTAAACAAATCACTAGTGCTAGTGAGCTAAAAGATGTAAGTTGGGACAGCTGGACATGCACATTGGGATGGCCAGTCCAAGGTGTATGGGTAACTGGTATGGACGGCAGTGATATTAATACTGTTGCTCGATCTAGTTCCGGTCATTTGGTTGCTACTGGTGATGATTTTGGTAAAATACGTTTATTTCGTTATCCTTCTATTCAAAATCATGCACATTCACTCGCATATAGTGGACACTCTAGCCATGTTATGAATGTCAAATGGTCAGCAGCAGATGAATGCTTAATTTCATGTGGTGGTAATGATAAGTGTATAATGCAATGGAAACATGTAATGAACGAAGGAACATCTGGTGCTGAAAATCGCACAAGTGATAAAATGTCTATATTTGATGAGTCTATGGATAACACAGAATTTACTCGAAATGAATTACAAATGGGTAGTCCTTCAGGAGGTGATGAGAGTGGCGCAGTAAAGCCATGGTTGGGAGCTGTTCGAACACCAAAAATTGCACCTCCTATTGATAATAGTAACCCAGCAATTAGTATGAATTTGCAGTGGGTACATGGTTATACTTGTGGTTCAACTTGTAACACACGTGTTAGTAAAAATTTGTGGTATGCTTCTGATGGTAACCCAGTCTATCCTGCTGCTGCACTTGGTGTAAAACTTATCAAAAGTCAAACTGGTGGTTCACCTTCTCAACAGTTTTATAGAGGTCATAATGATGATATCTTGTGTATGGCTGTAGATCCAGAGCGTAGATATGTAGCGACTGGTCAAGTTGCGAGCAAATCTAGTAGAGGTAAAGGTAGTATTTCTATTTGGGATTCACGTGATTGCCGGGAGCTTTTTCGCATGAATGGTTGTCATCAGAGAGGTGTGACATCATTGGCTTTTAGTCCCGATGGTACGCAATTGATTTCTGTAGGTCAAGATAATAAAAATACTCACAAACTGTGGACTGATGTTGGCGGTAATTGGTGTAGAGTTCAATGTACTGCTACTGCTACTAGTGATCAATCAACAGTTTTCTTTTCTCAATGGCTGCAAGGAAACCACAAGTCACAATGTGCACTTGTTAGTGGTGGAGCGAAGAGTATTAATTTTTGGCAAATTGAAGGAGCAACTCTGGTTAAAAAACAGGGTAGATTTGGTAGAAAATACAAACAGTCACCACTTTTATGCGCTGCTAATCTACAAACTTCTGATGAAAAAGGAGGTTCGAAAACTTGGTGTATAATTGTTGGTACAGCTTCTGGTTCTCTCTTTTCGTTTGATGATAGAGATGTTAGTGCTGGTATTGAAAAGGCTCATAATGGACCTGTATTATGTCTTGCAGAAGGTAATAAAGAATGTTCTTACTTGGTTTCAGGTGGAAAAGATCATTCCGTTCGTGTTTGGAACCAAGCATTGCAACCTATTTCATCTTTTGATGTTAGTAAATTATGCATAAGTGATGCAAGTATTGCTTCTTTAGATGTAAGACCATTTGTAGATGGTTATGGATCTCTTAATAATGATTTAGTTTTCCTTGTTGGTACTACTGGTGGTGATATTATTGAACTTTCTGTTTCACCAAGTAATAAAAGTAATGATGTTGATAAAGCAGCCTTGGATATATCTAATGCACATGAAAATGTTTTAATGACATCCCATTGTAAGGGTGAACTTTGGGGTTTAGCTGTACATCCTACCAATCCTGATATTTTTGCTACAGTTGGTGATGATTCAACTCTACGTATATGGAATATTAAAAAGAATAAGATGATATCACATGTTATCTTGCCACATGCTGCACGTTCTGTTGCTTGGGCTGTACTACCTCAAGTAGATGCAGTACATCGTTCTATTGGTGCTGATGCCGCTGATGATCCACCAAAAGAAGTTATTGCAGTAGGATTTATGGAAGCAGATTCACATAATCATCGCGGTAAGACTAATAAAGCAGGAGACAGAAGAAAGAAATCAGCTAAAAAATCACCACATAGTTCTTTACATTTATACAAGGTTGAAGTTGTAAAAAATAATTACGAACTTGAACTTATTGCTCAAGGTTCTCCTACAGATGCTTGGGTAGGATCATTACAATTTTCACCTGTATGGATAAATATTGATGAAGATGGTTCTGAGGCACCAAGTACAATACGAATTGGTGCTGGCTGTCATGATAAAAACTTATATCTTTATGATCTTCCTAATCCATGGGATAAGAACTCACTTTCAATGACCGAAGAAAGTTGGGAAGATGTATTTGATGCACCTGATTATATATTTAAGAAGCATTCATCAGCTGTCATTAATTTTGATTTCAATGGCAATGGTACTGCCTTTCAGAGTACCTGTCAAGCTGGGGAACTTTTATATGGCGCTTTTCAGAATGGTAAAGTTATACAAAAGACTTCTGCAACAGAGATGGCTCAATATAATGGTGTTCGTGAGGATGATAGTGATCCAAATTTTTGGTTTTCACAAACATGTACTCTAGGATGGCCTGTCCAAGGAATTTGGCCACCAGGTGCTGATACTAGTGATATTAATGCCTGTGATCGTTCCCCCAAGGGTGATTTATTAGCAACAGTCGATGACTATGGTTTAGTTAAGGTTTTCCGTTATCCTGCTGTTGCTGACGTTAGCAAGCATTTAGAATTCACCGGACATTCTTCTCATGCTACTAATGTTAGATGGACTACAGGGGAACATCTTATTTCTACAGGTGGAAATGATAAATGCGTTTTCATTTGGGAATGTGTACGAGAGTAAGGTAAGGAGAGTAATTGGAGAAGGTAAGGTAAAAGAAAAGAAAAGAAAAGAAAAGAGGAAATACGTACATTTGATTAATAATAACAAAAATAACAAAAAATAAGAACATTGTGTTTTACCAATAACCATTTCACACTTACACAACGCAACTTACTGTAATAATTTGAACTCCATCGTTCTTGAATTATTATACTCTTAACATTTTTATTGCTGAGACCGTCAATAATGAAGCGAAGACCATTCGCAGATCATCTTCTTTGACCTTAGGTGCTAAATATTTGCTTGATATATACATTGCAGCAGCAGCAGTAGCACCAATGATCGCCCCTGTTCGAGCTTCGACATTACCTTTTTTTAGATGAAATATACCGCCAAACATACCCAAAGGTACCATCGCAACTAATGATGTTGCTATAGCTTCATGTTGAGTCATTGGTGAAAATATTCCCAGGTATGTTGTCATTATTACTCCACCACCTACACCACTCAATGCTGTTACAAAACCTGTAAAAAAACCAACAAAACAATATTGATAATGATTTTGAAGCCATTTAGGGAATGTTTCTATTGTAGGGAAATTATTTCCTAAGTAAAATTTCCATGAAAAATTTAATGCATTTTTTACTTTATCTTTATCTTCTTTATTTATAGAAGTCTTTTTCATCGCTATAAATGGTACAGAACCAAGCATAGAAACAGCCAATAATTTCTGCAATGACGGACCAGTTAAAGATGCATTGAATCTTACTCCAAATTTTGTAGCAAGTGCAGCTGATAAACCTAATAACGTAGCAATACCAATATCCGCTGTACCAGTTTCAATATATGCAATAGATGCGAAAAAGCTACCTCCAGTTACAGAAACAAGAGACGTACCAATTATTGTGTGCATATTCAGCTTCGTGAATTGTTTTAATGCTGGTATGATTACTATTCCTCCACCAACACCGCAAAGAGAACCCAAAATTCCGGCTGATATACCTATTACACCTTTAATTGCATCGTTGCCTTTAGTATGTTTGTCTTTAGGAGAACTAAATAATCGATTATTTGAAAACCTTCCTTTGGTTTTATTTATCATTCTTATTGAAGTTGATAAAAACATATTTCTAATACAATTAACCAAAAATTTATGGCTCTAAAATACATGTAATTTTAAATTGCAATAATTGAGAAGGTACTGAATGAGTTATAATAACGTTTGTAGTAGTATTAGTATTAGTAGTAGTATTAGTATTAGTAGCAGTATAAATAGTATCAGTATTACTTTTAGGATTAGGATTCTGTCGATCCAAAAATGTCCCCAAATAGTGGGAATCCGTTCTTTGCAAAGGTTCGTTCACTGAGCAATGGTTGTGACTCGCATGTGACGCGCATAAACAACTGATTAAAATTGAAAGTCCAAAATATGGTAAAAATGTAGTATATAGTGCTAGCGCTATAACAGTAGTATTGACGAATTGATGTAGAATATTATTAGGATGCATTAATGAAATGCATCCTTTATTGTTGAATACATTTTGTTTTAGGATGGTACAAGTTGTTAATAATAAAATTTATTTACTTATTACTTTATAAAATTATATTTAAGTTGTCTTCTCCTTCTCCTTATCATACCTCCCCTATTTTATCTTCACTATTTGTTTCTAAACCAGTTAATCTTTGCATTTTTTTTAGTTACAACCACTTCTTATCCCCTTAGACTCCCAACTGGCGGCCTCTTGCGTGGTTCTTTAGCTACCTTTTCACATTCAGCTATAAATGCTTCTTCTTCTTCTTTCTTAGTCCGTACTTGATATAGCTTATACTCACCTTTCTCTACACCCAACTGTAATTCTTCTTTTGTTACAGCAGGACCAACAGATACAACTCCAGTATCCAATGATATAGAAGCTCTAGCGACACCTCTACCCCTTAGCTTTTTATGTGAATTCACAACCGCTGATGAAAACTCTGATTGATTTTGTTGTGATGCGCTATTCCTTTTTCCAATTAAACTTTCACAATTATCTTTCAAATTATTATCTTTGATTAATCCATTATTATTACCATCATTGCTATTATTATCACTTTCACTTTCTATTGAAAGACCCAAGGCATCTGTTGCTGAGTGTTGAATGTCCATATTGCTAGAATATATTTTTTCTTTCTCTTCACTTACAACCTGTATGTTAATATCTTTCTTTCTTTTATGCGTAGATACAATGCGTGTGCCAATATTATCAATACTACTACTACTACTACTATTGTTGTTGTTGTCACCATTAGAAAATGTTTGCTGCTGTTGAGTTTGAGATGTCTCCCTTTTGACAATAACCTCTTTTTCTTCGGCTGGAGGTGTTACCTTAACTGATGCAGCTCTATACTGCTCATTTTGCTGTTGCTGTTGCTGTTGCTGTTGTTGGTGTTGGTGTTGTTGGTGTTTGTGTTGATGTTGATTCTTTAAATTTGCAATGCTTTCATCGTTATCAGCTATTACTGCTATATTTTCAGTTGCCATGTACCTGAATTCTCTGTGATTGTATATAACTATCGGTTGTGTACGCAAATCAAATGGATTATTTTGTTGCACTACCCCACGTTGCATATCACTTTTTATCACACGTATAGGTCTTCCAATGACTATAGACATAATATCAATTTGAACAGAATTGTTAACCAAAGAGCTATCATTTACCAACTTAGTTATAACATATTGTCTCTCTGTATTCCATGCTTTCTCATCTAAATAACCAAGAGGTGAAGTTAAATTATCGATACAATATTTAACTAACAATTGTCTGTACTCGCCATATTTATTCTCATCTCCAAATAATGCAAAAGAGATTGCCTTGAAGAAACAATTACCGTCTTCACCTAGGTCTTTTAATTGCAGTCGCATGTCATTTAAATTTTGCGTAACACATGCAGGTAATTGTATTTTTTCACGTCTCACCATTGTGTTATTATCTTGATGCTTACTACTACTACTACTACTACAACTACTACTACTACTACTACTACTACTACTACTACTACTATTGTTATTGCTATTGTTATTGCTATTGTTATTGCTATTGTTATTGCTATTGTTATTGCTATTGCTATTGCTATTGCTATTATTAACACGATCGATGTGCCCTTCAGATGGTGACATATATGAATTAGATGCAGTTGCTGAAGATGATGACGATGCTGATGCTGAAATTGATGCTGCACGTTGTTGTGAGAATTCACGTATATATGGATGTTGCAATGCAGCAACTGCTGTAATACGATGTAAAGGGTCGAATACGAACATTTGCTCTAATAATGATGCACCTATTGGACCAATTGATGGTACAAGTTTTTCTAAATTTCTTGGTTGCCAATCTGGAAATGTATTGCGCCAATAAGGTAAATCTCCTAATCCATCCCAACATTCTGGACTTGGGGTTCCTAGATAATTAAATATTCTATGAAGTTGATCAATTTCACTTTGACCTGTAAAAAATGCGCGTTTATTTGCCATTTCAGCAATAATACAAGCAACAGACCATATATCTACAGCACATGTATATACATTTCTACCTAAAAGTATTTCTGGTGCACGATACCACCTTGTAATGACTTCCATTGTTAATGGTTTTACATATGGTGTAAAACAACGTGCTAGTCCAAAATCTGCAATTTTTAAACCTCCATCACGTGTTACTAAAATATTTTGTGGCTTTAAATCACGATGCATAACACCAACAGAATGACAGTAAGATAAACCAGCTAACATTTGATAAGTATAACTTTGTACTAATTCAGGTGATAGCATATCTTGTGTATTATCCATAAATTTTTTTAAATCCATATCTACTAATTCAAATATAAGATATAAACGTGATGGTTCACTTATTACATTTTCTAGTTTAACAACATTAGGATGCTCTAAATTAGATAATAATGTAATTTCACGCAAAGCAGTTGTAGGTATACCTTCATCTTCTACTTCTAAACGAATCTTTTTTAATGCTACGCATTTTCCAGTATGATTATCACGAGCTTTATATACAACACCATACCTATTCATTTAGTGAAACATGTAATAATAAAAAAGAATAGTTAGTGATTATGATTAGGATATTATATAAATATAAGACATAAAAAAAGATTACAAAACAATTACTTACGCTCCTTCGCCAAGAGTTGATTCACTCTTCCTTGGTTCAATCTTTTTATACCTAAATTAATTTATAATAAGTATATAATGTGCATAAAAATCGGAAGGATTATAGAAATATAACAAAATAGAAGTTAAGGTTAGTAAACTCATTATGCAACTATAACTTTAGCATAGAATATACAACAAAACTACAAGTACACAAAGTATTTGCATAAACAAGTAAACAAAATAGCTCTGCACATACCTATCCATGATGCCTAAAATTAAGATCGTCTATTTTTTTACTCTCTAATTTATCAATTATTAACAAATATTACGTATTGAAGTTTCAAAACTTAAAGTAAAAAAGTTATTTAATAACACTGAGATCAACAATAATTCAATTTTGCTAATAATGTCTAATGATATAAGTAAAGAGTCTCTAAGGTATTATTATCCGGACCATATTCATTTGTCTGGTTAATTAAAAAAGGAGACTTTTTTAAAAAAAGGAGTTGCAGCAGAGACAAGGAATGCAAACCAAATGAATGCAAAATTACTCCAGGAATGCAAACCAAATGAATACAAAGTTACTCCAGCAGCAGAAACAAGAAAAACTTGCTGCTTACACGGCTTCCAAGTTGGCAAAGAAACAAGAGAGACTTGAAGAGCAACACCGATTATACCCTTCTTTGTACCCTAAGCCGAGTGCTCAAAACTCTGCGCGTATTGCCCCGACTTTAAAGAATCTAATGAAGAAGTTTCCAAATGCAAAGTATAATATTTATGAAAATGATGTAAAAAAGAAAGAGAATATTGCACCAACTGGTAAATTGAAAATTACAAATGGAATGTTGAAATCTAATGGTAATGCAAGTACGAAACCAAGTAAAAATAGTAAAGGTATGATTATTAGGGAACCACTGTCACCAAAAAGAAATAATGTAGATTTGGCAAATACTGCAGAACCAATAACTTCAAATGTTGATAATGAAAATAATAACAGTACAGAACAGGCACAAGTACAAAATGTACTTGATCATCTATTGGATGAAAACTATGTGAGTCCCAAGATGTATCGTCGTTTATCATGTGAAAGATTAACAATGGCTGGTATGCAACGTCGCTTGTCACTCATGCCACAAAAATTAGGTGTAGCTGATGTCGATATTGTTACTGTTGTGAAACAATATATATCTGACATTGAGAATAGTTGGGATAATGAGATGGTAGCTTATATAGCAAGTGCACATGGTAAACGTGATAATGATAAAAACACTGATGTTTGTGAGAGTTTAGATGAGAAAAGTTCTCGCGTAGGTTATGGTGTAGGTGATGAAATGTTATTTGAAAATAATTCTGCGAGTACCGGTAATGATATTGATTTAATTTTAACATATGATTCTAATGAGGAAAAATCGAATAATACTGATATTGTTCAGAATTTCATTGTTTTCGATGATTTTGTTGATAATAAAGACAAAACTTCTGATTATGTTCATGTTCATGATATTGATAATAAAGACAAAAACGATAATATTTTTAATCATAATCATAATCATAATCATAATCATGTAGATACTAATGAACATGTTTTGGTAACAGAATTGATGGGCAATGGTGGCAATGGTGGTATGAAAGGAAAAAGAGCAGATCTTTTTGTGAAAACCACTCAATCTTCTAATTCAAATTCAGATGATAATGACAACAATAAACTTCCAGGTAGTAATGGACAAGATAATGGAAGCAATGGAAGTTGGAAAGATGTTGGGGATAATGACGATAATGACGATAATGGGGGCAATGGGGATGGTGAATGGGATGAAAATGATGAAGAAGATGATGGAGATCCACTTGTTCGGAAAGATGTTTTGAAAACGTGTCTTGATTATTATCTTCGAAAAGGTATTGTCTCATTATTTGTAATAGGTCATATGATTCATATTGCAGATAATAATTATTCAACACCTGTTCATGTTCATGATTCTTCATTTGATGATAGTGATGGTGGATCTTATGTTGCTTATGAAGTCAGACTCCATTGTAATATTGAATTAAAAGATACCAACAATTTCAAAAATGTGTATAATGAGTGGGCTGTTGGATTCAAAATGATGAGTTTCAAGCGTTACTCAGAATTTGTAGAATTTTCTGATTTATTAAAAAATGCGTTTATAGAAGAAAATCTAAAAAATATTGGTAGTAATTGTTCGAGACATTCTTACGATGTCGCTGCTACTGCGAATACGAATTATGCTGAATATGTTGCTATGGTTAGTAATGGGATTGATAATTCTAAACTTAGTCAAAAAGTAAATAAATCAAAAGGTGGACGATATCAACTTGCTATACCTGCATTACCACCGAAGAGGATAATCTCTTCTTTTGGTCGTTGGAAAGAAGCAAAGTTTTTACGTGAAAGACAATCTCTATTAAATGAATGGCTTCAAGCTGTCTTGCCACTTCAAGCATATGAAGCAGTTGATCATGTTGCATTTGGTTCACCATCCAAGCGTAATGCAGATAATGCAATAAGAAAAGCTTTTAGAAAATTTCTTTTGCCTAATAGCTGAGGAAAATTATATATATTGTAGTTAGTTTTATATTAATTTGTAGGTAGTGAATATATCAAATTCGTCAATATTTATCAGTATTAACATTAACAAATTAGACATCCTGTCCTTCTACATAGCTTTACTTTTAATCGTGGAGTAGAGAATTCTCTGTTAAATCACAATCTTCCTTTAATTTGATAGTTTTCTTTTTTAAAACAAATATCTTTGGCTCTAACACTGCATGAAATGGGAAAGAATACGGTGGTAACCATGAAACTATATTACTATTATGATTATGATCAATTTCATTCTTCCTAGGATGATAACTTGTGAAACCTTGATTTAAAAAATTTCGAAAATTAACATTAACTTTTAGCCCAGAAAATCCATATGCAACATACACTTGTTCAAAATCAGGAAGATAATTTACATCAGATGGATTGGTTGCTGTTAAGAGCCAATCAAACTTGTTGTAATCACCTTTGAGGTTTCGTAAATTTTCCTCTTTTGAATATATTATATGATTTCCGTTATTAGAATTTTGAATTTGGCCAAATTTTGATACACCAGTCATGCATGCGTCTGCAGAAATATGAACAGTAGAATTTTCTTGAGACATATGAAATTTATCTATACTATAAGTAAGCCAAGAAAGTGCATCTCCTCCTGGGTAATTATTCTTAGCTGCTAAAAGCAATACATTATAAGCAAGTAAAGACAACGCGATTGTTCCTATACCGAGTAATACGAATAATTGCGATGTTATAAAGTAAGTAAATTTGGATCCACTTATTTGATTTGAAGTGATTTTTTTACTTCTTATTGATTCATCATCATTGTTTACTATACGATCTAGTCCATATGCAGCACCAAGTGTAAGAAGTGGTATTGCTGGGAATATAAAACGCAACTCTTTATGTGGTAAAATACTATATAAAGCAATAAATATTATCGCGGGAATCATATAATAGAGAATATCTTTATGAATCTGTTTCTGCTTCTCCAAATTTATCTTTATCTTTATATTTTTATTTTTATTTTTATCCTTATGCCGAAACGTATACAAACAACATGATGAAATAGTTGAAGTGAAAGAATCATCAATTCTTGGTTGCTGAAATCCACACAGTGTTATTATGAATGGTATTAGTGAAGCATTTAATGCCCTAGGTAATGCACTCGTAAAATACCAATGCCATGCATGAACTCCCCATTGGCTACTTTTATTTTCAATAGTATTAAAAAATAAAACAATCCCTTCCGGCCATATAAATTGTTTCCAAAAAGGTAACAAACTTTTATCACTATTATTATAATAATAAGGACCCCAAAAATATGTATCAACAACAATTGTTATTCCAATTGCAAAAATAAAAGCAACGATACCAATGGGAATCGCATGTAATATTTTTATCTCACCAAATAAAATCATTTGTATAAATATTGGTACAATGAGAACAACTAAATCACATCTAAAAACAACTGCCCCTATTCCAAGTAAACATAGACATTTAATTGATTTACCACCAAGCCAATTAGAATATCCTAAGAGACAAATTCCTAATGCAAATGTATTTGGAAGTGTTCTACTCATATAAAATGGTAGATGAAATTGAACTGATGTAAGTAATGTAAGAAATGTACCAATATTCTTGTTAAAACGTTGTGATACAGCTGTACTAAATTGTTTAAAGCATAGACAAAGTATTGCACCTAATATACATCTCATAAATATTTGCGTTGGATAATATTGTGAAAATAAACTAAGTATTAGAGCACCAATAAATGTACGTGGAACAACACCAGGAAATTCAAGATGATCCATTTGTTTTAAACCTTCATTGGTCCAAAATGGATAGTTAATGAGATCATAGACAGCTTGAGTATTGAATGATTCCTCTACTTTGCTATAAGGTACTAAAAACACCAAATACACAACATTCAACAATAGTAGAAAATCTACTGCACGGAAATCTATTAATAATTTTTGTAAGAGTTGCATCATACAAATCACGCTATTTTCTACAACTATTTCCAATTTTTTTTTTACTCATAAAAAAAAGAGGTGTTAATTCCGCAATGTGTGATGTCACTTCAACATTCTTCCTGTCTATTTATAAAAAAAATGAAGTTCTCGAGAGTTGATGTCCCTAGAAAGTCCACAACAAGTTTTACAACCCTGTTATCTCCAAACTATTCCAGTTACAACATTATCTTTGTATATTTCACATAAAGTACTTCATTAATTTGCTTAATTTTTAGATTATTTGCATTTTGATTCTTAAAATTCTTATTTTGTTGAAGTTTTCTTGGTACATTATATATTATGTCTCAAGCTGCAACAGGTAAGAAGAAAGAAATATATACATATCAATCACCATGGACAGCTTATACGATATCTTGGTGTGGTCGTGAAGATGCGGTAAATAAGTTTAAAATTGCTATCGGATCTTATAAAGAAGAGTATAGTAATTCCTTAACTATTATTCAATTGAAAAATAATGATAATCATACGGGTGATGATACAGATCGTTCATTTGTTAAAATATGTGAAGCAGAACATCCATATCCTGCAACAAAGATAATGTGGGCACCATCTACATTAGATCCTACTTTAGGTACAGGTCAAGCAGGATCGTCACCACAGCAAGATTTAATAGCAACAACTGGTGATTATTTACGTTTATGGAGTGTTAGTGAAGATAAATGTGAAATGAAAACAGTATTTCATAATAATAAACATACAGAATATTGTTCACCATTAACATCATTTGATTGGAATGTAAGTGAACCAACAATAATTGGTACATGTAGTATTGATACGACTTGCACCATTTGGGATATTAATGCTAAAGAACCTAAAACACAGCTTATTGCACACGATAAAGAAGTATATGATATAGCATTTGCAAGTGGAACTCATATTTTTGGTACTGTAGGTGGTGATGGTTCTTTAAGAATGTTTGATTTACGTAGTTTGGAACATTCTACAATTTTATATGAATCTCCGGAACGTGCACCATTATTAAGACTTGCTTGGAATAAACAAGATCCTAATTATTTAGCAACGATAGAAACTAATAATAACAAAGCAATTATTATGGATATACGTGTACCATCTATACCAATTGCAGAATTATCAGGACATCACGCAGCAATAAATGGGATAGCATGGGCACCACATTCAGCTTTTCATATTTGTACTTGTAGTGATGATAGACAAGCATTAATATGGGATATGACAACTGGTACGAAACTTATAGAAGATCCTATATTAGCTTATGATGCAGGTGAAGAAATTAATCATGTACAATGGAGTTCATCTCATCAAGATTGGGTTGGTATTTCCTTCGCTGATAAAGTACAAAT
>JACKZZ010002682.1_pt1 | contig 48025 bp, 59 predicted proteins | sample 8027871 | NCBI WGS metagenome assembly JACKZZ01 (sample SAMN15724774, study PRJNA655200) | protist metagenome | isolation source: fluorescence activated cell sorting (FACS) single amplified genomes of... | place: USA: West Boothbay Harbor, Gulf of Maine | collected 2000-07-19
GAGACTTAGTTGGCTACACGCCAAATGGGGAATGGGAGTTTTTAGTTGATGGCAAGAGATTATACTGTATGAAATCTAATGATATCGTAATTAAATATGAATACCAAGGAAACGAAGTTGAATATAATCCAAGCTGGTCAGAAAGCGGTGGAAGAATTAATCAAAGTAGCTAAAGAAGCTATTGTTGATTCAGATGACGATATATCAGCAGATAGATTAAAGAATGCTGCAGCTACAAAAAAGCTAGCTATATTCGATGCTTTTGAAATATTAAGTAGAATAGAAGCAGAGGAGAATATGTTAAATGAAAAACCAATTGAAGTTAAAGAAGAGAAATCTTTTAGAGGCTTTGCGGAAGGGAGATCTAAATAATGTACGAGCAGACTTTATATAAAATACTTAAAGACCACGTTAAACCTAAGGTTTTAAAGAGAACTAACAGGTATAAAAAGTGGGAATACGGTTACAACCTAGAACACGATATGGTTGTTATAAGTAAAACCGGTGAGATAGGTGAAATTTATGAGATACAAGATTTAAAAATAGCTTTGCCAAAAGCTGATAATGTACATACATTTGAAGAAGACAGGTGGGAGCACACTGAATACCCAAAGGAACTTAGTAAGATCAAATCAGTATTTGATTGGGAAGAATACCCTTTGGAGTTTAAAGAAAAATGGTATGATTACATTGATGAAGAATTTAATAGAAGAGAACAAGGCTTTTGGTTCTATAATAAGGGTTTGGCTACTTACATTACTGGTACTAACTATATGTACTTGCAGTGGAGCAAAATTGACGTTGGGCAACCAGACTTTAGGGAATCAAATAGACTATTCTACATATTCTGGGAAGCTTGTAAAGCCGACCCGCGCTGCTACGGCATGTGCTACCTTAAAAATAGACGGTCAGGTTTTTCATTTATGGCAAGTGGGGAAGCGGTTAACCAAGCAACAATATCTACGGACGCACGCTTTGGTATACTCTCGAAATCTGGACCCGATGCAAAGAAGATGTTTACTGACAAAGTTGTCCCAATATCAGTTAACTATCCCTTCTTCTTCAAACCAATACAAGACGGTATGGACAGGCCGAAAACAGAGCTCGCGTACAGAGTACCAGCATCAAAGTTCACAAGGCGTAAACTCGATTCAAACGAGAAGCTACAGGAAATTACCGGCCTCGACACAACGATCGACTGGAAAAACACAGGGGATAACTCTTATGACGGTGAAAAATTAAAACTACTAGTACACGATGAAAGTGGAAAGTGGGAGAGACCAACAAATATATTAAACAACTGGAGAGTTACAAGAACTTGTTTAAGACTTGGGTCTAGAATTATAGGTAAGTGTATGATGGGATCAACATCTAACGCTTTAGATAAAGGTGGTGATAACTTTAAAAAACTTTACAATGATTCAGACGTTACACAAAGAAACGCCAATGGACAGACTCGCTCAGGATTATATTCTTTGTTCATACCTATGGAATGGAACTACGAAGGCTACATTGATTCTTATGGCTTTCCTGTATTCAACACACCAAAAAAAGAAACAGTAGGTCCTTTCGGAGATATTATAACGCAGGGAGTAATAGAGTACTGGAACAACGAAGTTGAAGGTCTTAAAAATGATCAAGACGGTTTAAATGAATTTTACAGACAATTTCCACGCACAACTAAACACGCGTTTAGAGATGAATCTAAAGAATCTTTATTTAACCTAACAAAAATATACGAGCAAATAGATTTTAATGAAGATCTTAAAAACTCAATATCAGTTACACAAGGTAGCTTTCAATGGGAGAACGGGATTAAAGATACAAAGGTTATGTTTGTGCCAAATAAAAATGGTAGATTCAGAGTTTCCTGGATTCCACCTTTAAATCTCCAAAATCGTGTGATAATAAAGGGTGGACTTAAATATCCAGGTAATGAGCACTGCGGAGCTTTTGGCTGTGATAGCTACGATATATCAGGTACAGTTGATAAAAGAGGTTCTAATGGATCTTTACACGGTTTAACTAAGTTTAGTATGGAGGATGTACCTCCAAATCATTTCTTTTTAGAATACATAGCTAGACCACAAACCGCTGAAATATTTTTTGAAGATGTTTTAATGGCTTTGGTTTTTTACGGTATGCCAATATTAGCAGAGAATAATAAACCTAGATTATTATATCATTTAAAAAGAAGAGGTTATAGAAAGTTCTCTATAAATAGACCAGATAGAAAATACAATAAATTATCAGTAACAGAAAAAGAATTAGGTGGAATACCAAATTCAAGTGAAGATATAAAACAAGCACACGCAGCAGCGATTGAATCTTATATAGAGGATTTTGTAGGTTTAAAAACTACAGGCTACGGTGATATGTACTTTCAAAGAACATTAGAAGACTGGGCAAAGTTCAATATAAACAACAGAACAAAGCATGATGCTTCTATTAGTTCTGGACTTGCTTTAATGGCTTGCAATAAACATAGATACGCTCCATCAGCTCCAGTTAGAAGAGAAGCTGTAGATTTAGGAATTAAAAAATACGACAACAAAGGTGTCACATCAAAAATAATAAGTTAAATGGGTATATACACTAACACCAATAGCGCTTTTCCAAGCCAAGTAGTAAGCGACGCTGAAAAAGCTAGCTGGGAATACGGAACTCAAGTTGCGCAAGCAATAGAGTATGAGTGGTTTGACCAAGGGCGATCTGGAGGTAATAGATATCTAACTAATTGGAATAATTTCCATTCGTTAAGACTTTACGCTAGAGGTGAACAGCCTGTGCAAAAATATAAAGATGAATTATCTATTAACGGTGATTTGTCTTATCTTAATTTAGACTGGAAACCAGTACCTATTTTATCCAAGTTCGTAGACATCGTAGTTAATGGTATATCACAAAAGTCTTACGACATAAAAGCTTACTCTCAAGATCCTAACTCAGTTAGAAGAAGAACTGAATACGCTAGCAGACTTCAAGAAGATATGGTTGCTAAAGAATATTTAGATAGCTTAAAACAAACACTAGGTATTGACTTACATCAATCACCAAGTGGAGTCGTAGTTCCAGAATCTAAAGAAGAGCTTGAATTACATATGCAGCTTAGCTATAAGCAATCAATTGAAATAGCAGAAGAAGAAGCTATATCAACTGTGTTTGCTCAAAATAAATATGATCTTGTAAGACGTAGATTAAATATGGATCTTACAACTATTGGTATTGCAGCTGGTAAAACTAATTTTAATACAGCCGAAGGAATTACAGTTGATTACGTAGATCCTGCTTACATGGTTTACTCATATACAGAAGATCCAAACTTTGAGGATATATACTACGTAGGTGAAGTAAAATCTATAACAATACCAGAACTTAAAAAAGAGTTTCCTGGTATATCAGAAGAGGAATTAAAGAAAATACAAGAAACACCTGGAAATAGACAATATATAACAGGTTGGGGTAATTACGACGAAAACACTGTGCAAGTTATGTATTTTGAATACAAGACCTATCACAACCAAGTGTTTAAAATAAAACAAACAGATTCAGGTTTATTAAAAGCTTTAGAAAAGCCAGATACATTTGATCCGCCTGAAAATGACAACTTTGAAAGAGTATCTAGATCGATAGAAGTTTTATATACTGGAGCTAAAGTTTTAGGAACTAATACTATATTAGACTGGAACCTAGCAGAGAACATGTCTAGACCAATGGCAGACACAACTAAGGTTGAAATGAATTACACGATATGTGCTCCTAGAATGTATAAGGGACGCATAGAATCTGTTGTAAGTAAATGTATTGGGTTTGCAGATATGATTCAGCTAACACATCTTAAATTGCAACAGGTAATGTCTAGAATGGTACCAGATGGTGTCTACTTAGATATGGACGGTTTAGCTGAGGTTGATCTTGGAAATGGTACTAATTATAATCCTGCAGAGGCTTTGAATATGTATTTCCAAACAGGTTCTATTGTAGGTAGATCAATGACGCAAGACGGTGATATGAATCCAGGTAAAGTACCTATTCAAGAACTTAACAGCTCTAGCGGTCTTGGCAAAATACAAGCCCTTATTCAAACGTATCAATATTATTTACAAATGATACGTGATGTAACGGGGTTAAACGAAGCTAGAGATGGAAGCTCACAAGATAAAAACTCGTTAGTAGGTCTTCAAAAGATGGCAGCTAACGCATCTAATGTTGCAACTAGACATATTAAACAAGCTAGTTTATATCTTACATTAAAGCTAGCGGAAAACGTGTCTCTTAAAATAGCAGATGCTTTATATTTCCCATTAACAGCTGAGTCGCTTAAAAATTCTATATCAACCTTTAATGTTGAAACACTACAACAAGTTGTTGACTTGAATTTATATGACTTTGGTATATTCTTAGAGTTAGAGCCAGATGATGAAGAGCAAGCTAAGTTAGAAGAGAATATACAGGTTGCATTGGGTCAAGGCGGTATAGACCTTGAAGACGCTATAGATTTAAGACAAATTAAAAATCTTAAACTAGCTAATCAAATGCTTAAGGTTAAGCGTAAGCAAAAAGCTATTCAAGATCAAGCTAATCAACAAGCTAATATACAAGCTCAAGCAGCTGCACAAGCGGAGACTGCTGAAAAAACAGCAATGGCTGAAGTTCAAAAACAAGAAGCTATATCAGGTTCTAAGGTTCAATATGAACAAGCTAGAACTCAAATGGAAATAAACAAAATGCAAATAGCAGCTGATTTAGAAAAAATTAAAATGCAGCAAAAGTTTGAATATGATATGCAGCTTAAGCAAATCGAAGTTCAAGCTATACAGCAAAAAGAAGCAGCTATAGAAGATAGAAAAGATAAACGTAGCAAAATGGAAGCTACACAACAAAGTGAAATGATAAGCCAACGTCAAAACGATAGCTTACCTAAGGACTTTGAAAACGAACCCGATATGGGTATGCAAGCTTTCATGTAGAAAGTAAACAATTATTTAATTATATTATATTATGTCAGAAGTAAAAACAAATGAACCTGTTAAGCAGGAAGGTGAGTTTAAAATTAAAAAGAAAACTCCAAAAAAATTAACAACACCAAGCAGTGAACCTGTTAAAGTTAACATCAAAGAACCTTTAGTAGAGGTTCCAGCAGATGTTACCAAGGTGGTAATACCAAAAGAAGATGCCATTCAAATCGGAGAAACAAAGGAAGTTCTTGTGGAAGAACCATCCGGAGATAGCACTCAGGTGGGAGAACAAGTACAAGAGCCCGTCAAAGATGCTGAAGAGTTTACACCAATCAAAGAAGTTGAAGTAGCTAAAGTAGAAGCTGAAGTTAAAGAAACTTTAAGAGATGAAAAGGTTTTAGGTAAACAATTACCTGAAAACATTGAAAAACTAGTTAGCTTTATGGAAGAAACTGGTGGAACAATTGAAGATTACACAAGGCTTAATGCCGATTACTCTAATGTAGATGAAAAAACATTGTTAAAAGAGTATTACAAAAAAAATAAACCTTATTTAGATAATTCAGATGTTGAACTTCTTTTAGAAGATTTTGACTATGACGAAGATCTAGAAGAGGAAAGAGATATACGTAAGAAAAAACTTGCGTTTAAAGAAGAAGTTGCAAAAGCAAAAGGTTTTTTAGAGGAAACGAAAAACAAATATTACGATGAAATCAAGTTGAGATCAAACGTAAATCCTGATTCTCAAAAAGCAATGGACTTTTTCAACCGATATAACAAGCAGCAAGAAGTAGCTGAGCAACAACATTTACAGTTTCAAGAAAGTACTAAACAACTTTTCAACGATGATTTCGAAGGTTTCGATATTAAAGTCGGTGACAAGAGCTATAAGTACAACATTCAAAACCGTGAAAAAGTTGCAGAAAACCAATCAAATATTAACAACCTTGTCGGGAAGTTCCTAGACTCTGATGGTAATGTTAGTGACACGAAAGGTTATCACAAAGCTATGTATGCAGCTGACAACGTAGATAAAATTGCCTCTCATTTTTATGAGCAAGGAAAAGCTGACGCCGTTAAAGACGTTATGAGCAAATCAAAAAACCTAAGTGACACCAAAGCTAGGTCTCAACAAGGTGATGTGTTTGTAAACGGGTTTAAAGTTAAAGCTATTTCAGGTAGTGATTCTTCGAAATTAAAAATAAAAACAAGAAAATTTAACTAAAAAAAACAAACAATTATGAGTTTAACTCCTCAATTTGGGTCTATTGTCCCATCTCAAGTACAAGCTTTGTTGCCATCTAACTACTTACAGTTTAACAATGGCGCAAATGACTTCGCACAACAGTACTTACCTGAAATCTACGAACAAGAAGTAGAGCGTTACGGAAACAGAACTTTATCTGGATTCTTACGTATGGTTGGAGCTGAAATGCCAATGACTTCTGATCAAGTAATTTGGTCTGAACAAAATAGATTACACATCTCTTACGCAGGCGTTGCTTCTGGAGCAGATGGTGGTGGACCAGGTGCTACTGACAACGTTTTAACTGTTGGAGCTGCTGACACTAATGTGATTTCTATTTCTGATACAATCGTTGTATTAGATCCTGCTACTGGATTAGAAGATAAAGGATATATTACTGGATCAACTACAGGTGTAGCTGGAACTGTAACTTACCAATCTTATACAAACGTTGGACTTATTGCTCAAGGATTCACTGCAACAGGTCTTAAGATCTTTGTATATGGTTCTGATTACGCAAAAGGTTCTAACTTAGCTGGTGTAGCTGCAGGGGCTGGTGCTCAAAACGCTAACACAAGAGTAAGTGTTGATCCTTCTTTCACACAATATTCTAACTCTCCAATCATTATCCGTAACCAATATACAGTATCTGGTTCTGATATGGCACAAATCGGATGGGTTGAAGTTGCAACTGAAGACGGAACATCTGGTTACCTATGGTATTTAAAAGCTGAATCTGAAACTCGTTTACGTTTTGAAGATTACTTAGAAATGTCAATGGTAGAAGGTGAGTACAACCAGGTAGCTGGTACGCTTGGAACAAACCCTGGAACACAAGGTTTATTCTCTGCTATCCAAACTCGTGGTAACGTAGAAGTAGGATTTACTGCTGCTGCTGGACTTGATGAATTTGATGCTATCCTTAAGAATTTAGATACTCAAGGAGCTATTGAAGAAAACATGTTATTCTTACAAAGACAAACATCTTTAGATTTTGATGATATGCTAGCTAGCATCTCTGGTGGTTTCGCTGGTGGTACTGCTTTTGGTTTATTTGAAAACTCAGAAGAAATGGCTTTAAATCTTGGATTTAGCGGTTTCCGTAGAGGATCTTACGATTTCTATAAGACTGACTGGAAATACTTGAACGACGCTTCTACTCGTGGAGGTATTGTAGGTATCAATTCCGTTGAAGGTGTATTAGTACCTGCTGGAACTTCTACAGTTTACGATCAAATCTTAGGAACTAACATTCGTCGACCATTCTTACACGTACGATACAGAGCTTCACAAGCTGACGATCGTCGTATGAAGTCTTGGTTAACTGGTTCTGCTGGAGGCGCTTTTACTTCAACTCTTGACGCTATGGAAGTAAACTTCCTATCTGAAAGATGTTTAGTAACTCAAGCTGCTAACAACTTTGTACTTTTCAAAGGAATCTAATTGATTCAACATTAATAATAATCCCTGCCTTCGGGTGGGGGTTTTTTATATGACAATAGCCTATTACTATTTATATACTATGGCTAATGTCACAATTTTAAACTATTTAATTATATTATATCATGGCTAAAAAAGCTACAAAAGCAGAAGAAACAATTGAGGTTGCACCTCAAGAGGTAGCAGTTAAAACTGCACCAATCAAACCCACAAAACCAACGTGGGAGATTAAAGATAGAGTTTACTATTTAAAAGGTAATAAAAATCCTTTAACTTTAACTATACCTAGTAAACATACAAGAAAGCATTCGTTACTTTATTTTGATGAAAAATCTGGAAAACAGAGGGAAATAAGATATGCAACGAATCAAGATTCTCCACTTGTAGATGAACAAAAAGGGGAATGTACTATGGGTCATATTAGATTTTCTAATGGAGATTTAAAAGTACCAAAAGCACAGCAAAACTTGCAAAAACTATTATCTTTGTATCACCCATTAAAAGGTAGAATATACGAAGAGTTTAGCGCAACAGAGGTAGCTGAAGACGAACTAGATGTTTTAGATCTTCAAATTGATGCTTTAAATGCTGCTAGACATATGGACATAGATCAAGCTGAGGCTATCTTACGTGTTGAAAAAGGATCTCAAGTAAACACTATGAGTTCTAAAGAACTTAAAAGAGATTTGTTGTTATTCGCTCGAAACAATCCTGCATTGTTTATTAACTTAGCTAATGACGAAAACGTTATGCTACGTAATTTTGCAATTAGAGCATCTGAAGCAGGTATAATTAACTTATCTCAAGATCAAAGAACTTTTACATGGGGATCTAACGGTAGAAAATTAATGAACGTACCATTTGATGAAAACCCTTATTCTGCATTTGCGGCTTTCTTAAAAACTGACGAAGGTGTAGAAATCTATAAGTCTATAGATAAAAAACTATAAAAACAAGTAATACTAATATAATGGAGGCTGCGTAAGTGGTCTCCAATATATTATAATAAAAAATAAAAAATGGCGGTAAACATAAATACGGTATATCAAACAGTCTTGTATATATTAAACAAAGAGCAAAGAGGTTATGTAACTCCAGCTGAGTTTAATAGTTTAGCTGCTCAGGTTCAAGATGAAATTTTTCAATCTTATTTTCCTGACGGAAATCAAGTTAATCGCTTTAATCAAAACAATTCTCAAAATGATACTGAGTTTTTTAATATTTTTAAAAACATATCATACAAGTTAACTCCTTTTATAGAAGAAGTGGCTTTTACACAGGCATTAGTTGGATCTAACGAGTTTTCATACCCTTTTTATGATGCTAACGGTTTAATTAATAAAACAGTATACAACATTGGAGACGTAATATCAACATATGTAGGTAATAGTGATATTAGTTCAATAACTCAACTTGTATCTAAAAGTGATTATAATAAAATAATAAGATCAAAGCTGACAGCTCCTACAAAAAAAAACCCCATAGTATATATAAAACCATCTTCATCATCTGCAGTATCTACCACTAGCCCTGTTTTGAAAATAAATCCACTACCTGATTCAGTATTAGTTAATGTTTTATTTAAACCTACTACTCCTTTTTGGAGGTTCAATACTAGCACAAACAGCTCTTATATATACAATTCTGTTGATTCTGTAAACTTTGAATTAGAAACATCTGAGCAGTCAGATATTATAATGAGAATATTGATGTACTGTGGCGTTATTATTAACGATCCTACCGTTATACAAGCAGCTGCTCAAGATATTCAACAAACTACAATTAACGAAAAAAGCTAATAAATGAGTTTAATAACTGAAACAAACCAGCAATATTATCAAGGCGCTCAAGGCTTTAGAGGTGATGGCACTACGCTAACTTTTCCAACTACGTTTGATACAGATTTGGTTTTAGGAAATTTTGATCCTAACAATATTAATTATGCTTTAAACAACTTCAAACTATATACAAGTGACACAGGTTTACCTGGTGATTATGAAGAATATATTACAACGTTTACAGTTGTAGATAACGCAATAACATTTCCTGTAGCTCCAGCTACTGGTCTTTATATAGTTGTTCAACTAAAAAAACTAGACGGTGGATTATATGGTAGTACAGAAGCTGAAAAAGCATACGGCCAAATAGTTGAAGATAATTATGGTAGTTACTCATATATTACGCTTAACGATGCTATAGATAATTTTATGGTTGGTTACGTTGGAGATGGAAAACTTATACAAACAGCTAAAAGATCAGATGTATTATTTTTTGCTAAAAGAGGTTTACAAGAGTTTAGCTACGACACTTTAAAAAGTGTTAAATCAGCTGAATTAACGATACCAGCTAGTTTAACATTAGCGCTTCCTCAAGATTACGTAAATTATGTTAGAACATCGTGGATAGATCAATTAGGTGTTAAGCATATTATTTATCCTACAAACAATTTAACAATAAGTCCTTACTATACTCAAATACAAGACGAAAAGGGAGTTCCGACACAAGATAACTTTGGGTCAGACATTGAAGGTACATCGATCACTCAAGAAAGATGGCACGAAGGTAACGCTCAAGATTTTTTATTAGACAATGCAGGTTTATCTGGTATAAATGATTTCGCTTTTAACTGGAACCAAAACGGTGAGTGGATTGGTTATAGAAACTATGGTGAGCTATATGGACTAGACCCTCAATACTCACAAATGAACGGTTGGTTTAATTTAAACGAACGCGAAGGCAAAATGTCTTTTTCTAGTCACTTAGTAAACCGTTTAATTACACTAGAGTATATATCTGATGGCTTAGCATATGATACAGATACTAAGATACCAAAGATGGCAGAGGAAGCTTTATATGCACACATATTGCATGCTATAATATCTACACGTGCTAATCAACCTGAGTATATAGTTCAAAGACTCAAGAGAGAAAGATCTGCTAAGTTAAGAAATGCTAAAATAAGATTATCTAACATCAAGACTGATGAAATTACTCAAGTAATGAGAGGTAAATCTAAATGGATTAAACACTAAAATTAAATGGCTAAAGCTTTAAATACTTTTTTAAAGTCCAAGATGAATAAAGACTTGGACGCTCGTATAATACCAAGCGGAGAATACAGAAACGCTGTAAACGTTCAAATAAGCAAGTCAGAAGGTGATTCTGTTGGGTCAGTTGAAAACGTTTTAGGTAACAATAAAGTATTTGATTTTGAAGCTGCGACTGGAACAGCTAATCTTCATTGCATAGGATATTTAGCAAACGATCAAATAAACACTGTATACGTTTTTCTAACAAACTACCCTTTTGTAGGTTCTACTTATAAAGAAGAATACCCTTATGAACCAACCGCTAAAAACTATATATTTGCTTGTAATGTTCAAAACAACACTTTAACTCTTTTAGTCGAAGGGGCTTTTTTAAATTTCTGTACAACAAATCCTATATATGGAGTTAATATATTAGAAAGCTTATTATTTTGGACTGACAATAGAAATCAGCCAAGAAAAATAAATGTAGATTTAGCTAATCCATCTGAAATTGCAAATCCAAATTATTATACAACTGAAGATCAAATATCTGTAGCTAAGTATAATCCTTACGCGTGTATGGAGCTTTATGAAGAAAGTTACTTATCAACTATAAGTGGAGAATACGAGTCTACCATGAAAGACGTTGTTAGTAAGTACTACCCAAATGGTGGATCTGGAAAACTTAGAACAGCAATAACAACACCCGCGACTAACACAATAGAGCTAGTCGCTTTTGAAGGTGATATACAAGCTAAAAACACTGCTACACCAGGTTTAATAGCGACCGTATACGATGATGGATCTTCTTTGGCTTATATAGATAGTATTACGGGCGAAATAATTACCATAGCAAACTCAGAAGTTGACACAGCTGTGTACAACAATACAACAGATCCTGCAAATCCTTTTTGGACAATAACAGCAACTTCTGCTATTTTTCAAAACTTAAATGAAGACACGGAAATAATATTAAATTATAACCCTTATTACGACCCAGATTTCGCTGGTGATCCTGATTTTTTAGAAGATAAGTTTTCTAGATTTAGCTATAGATTTCAGTTTGAAGATAACGAGTATTCTTTAATAGCTCCGTTTACTCAGATAGCTTTTATACCAAAGCAAGACGGGTATTTCATGTACGTGAAACAAGAAAACATAAGCGATGTTGATGATCAATCTGATACTTACAGAAGTACTGTTGTTAGTTTTGTTGAAAATAAAGTAAATGACATTCACTTAAGAATACCCCTTCCTTTTTTAAATTATAATATATCTGATAGTCTTAAGGTAAAAAACATAGATATACTATACAAAGAGTCAGACGCTGTCGCTATAAAAGTAGTTGACACAGTACCTATTAATGATGTGGTTAATTCAGCTGGAACTTTTTCTGTAAATGGAGCCGTTACAGCAGCAACACAGTTTAATATAGATAATTTACAAGGAGGTATAAAGGTAGGTTCTTTAATAACTGGCTTTGGAATAGTAGGTAAGCCTAAGGTGACGGCTTATGAACCAACAGACGTAAACAATCCTTCAACAGGTGGTTTGGTTACTATTTCTTCAGACTTACCTCAGACTTTAGTTGACGATGTTGTTTTAAACGCTAACGATCCTAACTATTTTTCTTACAATTATCAGTCTAAAAAACCTTTTAAAACTCTGCCTGAAAAAACGACAACTAGAGTTTTTGATAAAATACCTGTAAAAGCTTTAGCTCAAGAGGTTTCTGGAAATAGAGTTATATATGGTAACTATCAAGACAAGCACACGCCGCCTTCTAGCTTAAACTACAATGTAGCTGTTTCTGATAAAGCCGCGTTTGACTTAAATAGAACAAAAGGTACAATAACTGGTGGTCCTTATAGTGGAACTACTATAACAATACAAAAAGTAGCTGTAGGAGAAATTAGTGTAGGTGATTTTATTACTTTAGTTGTAGGCACCGGAACTATACCTCCAAACACTGAAGTTGTTTCTGTAACGGAAGATCCACTAAACCCAGGAGACTTTATTTTAGAATTAACAAACTCTGTTACTAATATTCAAAACGCAGATATTGTATTGTTAGAGCCAGGTGGAACTACTGAAAACAGTACAAGTATAATAGAATATCCTAACAGCACTGTTAAAACAAATAGAAACTATCAAGCTGGTGTTGTTCTGTCAGATAGATACGGTAGAACTTCAACTGTTTTATTATCTAACAACAAAGAAACTGTTAAAGTTGGTGGTTTTAGTTTTTCTGGAGATACAATATACTCAGGTTATAAAGATAGTTCTGTAAACTATATACCTGGTAGTTGGCCTGGAGATTCTTTAAAAATATTGTTTAACGAAGTTATATCTTCTACTAGAAATAACCAACTAGGAACACCTGGAATATACAACGGGGAGTCAACTAGTTTAGATTACAATCCGTTGGGTTGGTATACTTATAAAATAGTAATTAAGCAAACAGAGCAAGATTACTATAATGTTTATTTACCTGGAATTATGGCTTCATATCCACAAGATCAAACCTTAGAGCTTGGTAAAACATCTCACATGGTTTTAATAAACGACAATATAAATAAAGTGCCTAGGGATTTATCAGAAGTAGGTCCTGAGCAAAGACAATTTAGAAGTTCTGTTCAGCTTTTTGGTCGTGTAGAGAATACAAGTACGATCATTACAGCAAATAACATAGGTTTATCAAATACTCAGTACTATCCAGAAAGATCATCTGATACAGTTTCTACTATATCTACTGTTGCTGATTTATTTGAATATGTTCCAATTGGTGAAAAATCTCCTAGACCAAATTACTTTCCTCAGTTTTACTCCATAGATTCAAATCCTCTTATAGCTAAAATAAGTACTAGTAAAAAAATAGGTCAAATTTCAACAACAAACTACGATACGGTTACAGCTACTGTTGGTGTTTCAGCTACAACTAATATTATACAAGTAGCAAACACTTCTGGCATCGTAGGTACTATAGGAGTAGGAGACAAAGTTTCTGGTCCTAGTTTTCCTGAAGACTTAAAAGTTGATGGGCTCGCATACACGCCACCATCAACTCCTGTAACAATCACAGCAGCAACTAACACAACTAATAACACCATAACAACCCTCGATCCAGTTCCAGCTAACAATCGTTTGGTTCAAGGAGACGGAATACCTAAAGGAACTATTATTGTTTCTAGTGACTCAACACCAACCCCAAGCGTTTTAACTTTAAACAATGTTGTAAATGTCACAGCTGGTCAAGACGTGGATCACTCTGCTTTAGCAACAATACAAGTTGATCAAAGTGTGACTGTTACCGCGGGTAGTGATATAGTTATAACAGGTCAGGGTTTACCTGGTATTCAATATTTAGCTGTTTATGAAACGGAACCTCAAGAATCTCTATTAGATATATTTTGGGAGACGTCAACTTCTGGTTTAATAGCAGATCTTAATAATGCTATATTAAATGAATCTTCTGGAGGAGCTGATTTATTTGGATTTAACCCAACTCCATTTGACGAAAGTATTCAAGAAGGAGATAATGTTTCAACATCAGATATAATAATAGTTAATAATTTTGGAATACCAGTTCCAGACGCTGATATTCAAGCGCCAAACGGTTCACCTTTAGAAATAGTTAGTCAAAAAAACTCTGTAACACCTGTACCTGAAGATGTAAACTATTTTGAGCTTTATCAAGTAGTGGCAAATACTAATCGTTACAATATAAGAGTTAAGCAAGAATACTTTGATAATATATTTTTTGGTAACAATTCTGAGTTAAGAAATTTTACTATAAACCTTCAAGCTACAGTAAATGGTTTATTAACTCCATTCACCTTACAGTTAAATCTAGATAATGTTTCTCCAACTATATCAGAACCTAGTAATGGTGATGAAATTCTTTTAAACCCAGGAGATAGTTTAGTTACTACTATAAAATGTAAAAATGGAAGTGGAAACATTGATTTATCTAATATTTTAAATCAGAATAATGTTGAGATTAAAACAATAACCAACTCATCTGGAACAAATGTTATACCAAATGGATATTTTGATTTACAAAACCCTAACCAAAACCCAAATGGTGATTTTGAAATAGATCTTGTAAATATTCAAGGTGACTCAACCCCTGCTGATAGATACAACTTTACAGTGGAAGTACAAGATGCTGGTGGAAGTAGTGATTCAGTGGAAGTAAGCTTTGTTGTTGATTTTGGTGTTAAAGTTGTAAATGTAAAAACGTATAAATTTCGAACCCAAAGAATCATAGGTGGAGATTTAAGAGGTCCAGCCACAACTACTCAAGTTTATCAATATTACACTACTTTTGAAGTGACAGAAGGTCCAGCCGCGGCAATAGGATGGTATTTGTATAATGGTCCATGGGATAGAAACATGCCTTTTGTTAGTTCTGATCTTGATAATCTAGCTGTAAATTATGCTAATCAACCTTTTACAAGCGACGACCCTGTTAATAATCCAAACTATAGTGGTACTTTTGTCGATGGTTTAATACAAGGTGGACAAAACACAGGTTTCGGCGCATCCCAAACAGGTGGTGGAATAATAAGAAATGGTAACAATCTTACTATATTAGGAGGGCCAGGAGATACATATCCTATCGTGAGCTACCCAAATACTGGAGCTAGAATAATGAGGGCTTCTTTAGTTGAAGGAGAACAAAAATTAGATGATATTTGGAGAACTAACTGTAAATATAGCAAAAGAGGTACAGCTCCAATACCAGGTGGACAAAATGGTATATTTATACCTCAAAATGGAGGTTTTATTATTCCAGACGCAGGTCCAACTTTTGACTCCGGTAACGCAGTCTCAGCAATTATTCCACAAGCTGAAGTAGAGTCTTACTTTTGGCAGGTTCAACTGTAATTTAAAATAAAAATAAGTGATAATTAACATATGGGAGCAGTAATAGAAGTTAAATATTTTAACTCTTTTGTATTAAAGAAGACGATAGCAGACAATCAACCTGTTTGGAATGGATCTTTAGGCATCCCAAACGACTTAGGTGGTTATAAAGTAGTTGATGATGTTATTGAACCAGAAAACTGGGCTATAGAAGAAGCTAGAATTAGAGGTGGATATAATAACACATCGGTGGATTATGGAGCTAAAGCTTACTTAGTTGAAGAAGATGAGTCTGCTTCTTTTAGAATAAACTCTTTAATATACTCTGGTATATTTAATTCTAGAACTGGTATTAATAACTCTAATGTATTTTCTGTTTCTGAAGATATTACAAAAAGTGCAGATCCTTCTAATGGCTCTATACAAAAACTATACGCTGAAGATACTAATCTTATTGTTTTTCAAGAAAGTAAAGTATCAAGAGCGTTGATAGATAAAGACGCAATATATTCTGCTGAAGGCGGTGGTGCTATAACTAATTCAAACCTAGTTATTGGAACAATACAGCCTTACGCTGGAGAATATGGTATAAGTAAAAACCCAGAAAGCTTTGCAGTATATGGTTACCAAAAATATTTTTCAGATAAAAATAACAATGCTATTCTAAGATTAAGTTCTGATGGAATAACTGAAATATCGGGTTATGGTATGATAGATTTTTTCAGAGATACTTTAATTTCCATTGACAATAATAACGCAGAAGGATATGTTATAGGCGGATATGATGTGCATAATTCACAATACGTTGTTTCAATGCAAAGAAACCCAGTGCTTCAGCCAGATTCCACTAATTTTAGCACCTTGTCTTTTGATGAATCAGTTAAAGGTTGGGTTAGTTTTTTCACTTATCAACCAGATCAAATATTTAGTTTAAGAAATGTTTTTTACACCGCTAAAGATGGAGGTTTGTTCAAACACTACGTTTCAAGAACTCCAGCTGGAAACAATGTTCCAAGAGGTAGTTTTTACGGTGTTTCAAACCAAAGTTCAATTAGCTTTGTAATAAATCAAAACCCTTCAAACTCTAAGTCGTTTCAAACTATTAACTACGAAGGAACTAGTGGATGGCAAATTGGGAGTTTTAAGTCAGATAGAACTGGTGAAATGCTTACGCCAAAAAACTGGACAGATCAATTTAATGCAGTTACATTTGATGAGACTACTGGAATAAAAAGTTATTTTGAAGGTGAATTTGTAGTAACTGACTTAAATGTTTTAATATCTTTACCGCAACTAACCACAACGACAGTTCAAATTAATCCTAGTCAAACAAATGGTCAAATACTGTTAATACCTGTAGGTGGCATTGTAACTGGGACTGGAGTTCCAACTGGTACAACTGTAGTTAGCTATGATTCTACAACAAATATATTAACCGTAAATCAAGCTATAGTCGTGCAGCAATATGATTACTTAAACATATCCTTGGTTGTAGATAGACCTAATTATTTTACAGCGTATGGAACAACTTCGCCTTCGCTAGATAGATATCAAGCAGGTTTTAATTTAAAAGAAAATAAATATGTTGCAAACTTAGTTAACGATTCTATTTCTTCAGAAAGAGAGGTTCATTTTGGTAATCAAATATCTGGTATAAAAGGTTTTTACGCTAATGTTACTATTTCAACAGATTTAACAACTGATCCTGGTGATGAAAAACAACTTTTTTCCGTTGGCTCTACTTATGTTTTTAATAATGGATATTAATGAACAAGCTAAGCAACTACACTAAAAATCTAGAAATACTTCAAGAGGTTTTAATAGCTAACAACCATGAGGATTTTATACATGGAGATGGCAAAGCTTTAGTTAACAACGAAGAATTTCCAATAAAGCACGATTTTTCAGATCAATTGTACATGAGAGAAATGAGAATGAAAGCTGGTACTTTTGTTGTTAGCGCTATGCATCATACAGATCACTTTTGGTTTTTAATGACAGGTAAAATACTAGTAACAACTGATGGAGAAACGGTTGAACATATAGCACCTTGTTTTGAGAAATCAATAAAAGGCGCTAAAAGACTCATAACTTGCTCTGAAGATTGCATTTTTATAAACATCCATAAAAACCCATCTAACACTAGAGACTTAGATGAAATAGAAAATAAATTATACTCATTCACTATCGAAGAGTACGTAAATAAAGAAAAAATATGTCAGGAATAATAACAGCAGGAATTATAGGAGGCGTTGGCTCAATAGCTGGTGGAATTTTCGGTAGTAGAGCTGCTAAAAAAGCCGCTAGAGAAGCTGCTAAAAGAAGAGCTAGACTCCAGGCTAAGTTAGATCAATTAGAAGCTAATAGACAAGATATAATAAATCCATACGAAGGCGTAAAGGATTTAACTAGTATGATTAGTAATCCTATGGCTCAACTATCGGTAGCTACTCAAGCCGCTGGTATAGAAATAGAGGAAGCTGATATAGCTTTGGCAAATACATTAGATACAATGAGAGCCACCGGGGCTAGTGCTGGTGGAGCCACTGCTTTAGCAAACGCAGCTTTAAGATCTAAAAGAGGTGTTGCAGCTAGTATAGAACAACAAGAAAAATCTAACGAAGATAAAAGAGCAGCTGGAGAACAAAGAGCACAACAGCAGAAAATCTCAGAACAACAAAGAATGCAACAAGCTGATGTTGCTGGTAAGCAGTTTGTATTTCAACAAACAGAAAATAGAGAAGTTGCACAGTTAAATAGAGTAGCTTCTCAATTAGGAGCTGCTCAACAAGATCTTGCACAAGCTCGTGCAGACCAAACATCTGCAACTTTAGGCATGATAGGAGGCGTTACAAGTGCTATTGGTGGGATTGCCGGCGCAGGCGGATTTAATAAACAATAAAAATGGAAGAAAACTTATACCAAAATTTATTTTTAAAGCAGTTCAATCAAAGTGATTCTATAGCTTATAATCAAGATTTTATATCTAACACTAGCGACTACAATTTTCAGCTATTAGATAACGCTTATAGAAATACAGGTAGAATATATGCTAAATTAAAACTAGCTATAGAAAATAATAAGTGTCAAGATGAAACTTGTGCTTACGAGTTGTCTGAAATTAAACACTTAGAGCAAGCTCCTCAAACTTCTTTAGACTTTTTAACTGCTTTAACTTCAGAGCTTAGCATTACAGAAGATTCAAATTTCGATCCAAATAATAATTTTAAATATACCGCGGCTAATAGTGTTTTGACTGGTAAACCTGGTTTTTCTAAGTCAGACGGTTATAATATTTATTTAGATTTATTACCTGGAGGAGCTCAACAAATAGTTTTTATAGGACCAGCTTTTAAAGAGCCATTAGTTATAAACAATACTGCTTTAGGTTCTTTAAATAAAACAGGAACATCTTTAGTAGCGTCAACTCCAGATATAGATAGTGAAATGAATAATCTTTTAACAGAAGTAGGTATATTTTCACCTGATATGGTTGGTGAAAACGGACAGCTTACAGCTGGAGCTAAAATAACTGAAGAATATGTGATTATGAATCCTGATGGTACTCCTGATTATGAGATCATAGACATCGGAAATGGAAAAGGTAGAAATACACTTAAATACGATTTAGATAAAATTGAAAAGAAAGTAACTCCGTTTATAAACGCTGAGGTTGCTGGTTTAATGAGCTCTGAGCAAGATGCTGTTGCAGCTTGGAACGTTTATATATCTAAAGGTACAAGTGTCGAAGAGGACGATCAGATGGCTCAGAATGCTAATGCTGGTTCTAGTTCTTGGAGCTACACAGAAGACTTGCCACTAATGCAAGATAAAAAAGTTTTATTTGAAAAGAAATATAAAGAATACTTTATGAATAATTATCTTAAACAATTTACTACGAACCAATTTCCTACGGTTCAGGCAGACGCTGCGGTGTTTGATTTAGCTGAAGCTAAGAGAGCTAAAGCTCAAAAGTTTATTGACGATAATAACCTATAAATTTAATTAAATGACATTACTAGAATACATAACTTCTTTACAAGACACTGGGTTATCTCAAGAAGAGATATTCGCTAAGGCTCAAGAATTTAAAGGTAGAACAAAACCTGCTGAGGTAGAGGTTAATGAAACACCATCTGAAAAAGTAAAGACAGAAGTTGTTGTGGAAAAGGATGCGACTGCAGCAACAACCCCGGAAGCGTCCGAGAATTCAAGTTCTGGAAGTGGACAATTACCATATCAAGATGATTATAGTTTAAAGTTGTCTCCAACACAGGGTTTAAGTAGTAAAACAGGTGGTTTTGGAAGTCCTGAGTTTTATGACGAAGTTTTTAACAATATAGCTTTAAACGAATACGAAGAAAAAAAAGAGCAATATGAAAAAGAACTAAGTAAATATAACAAAATTAAAAAAAGCCAAGAAGAAGGTCTTGACTTGTTAGAAAGTGGAGAAGTTAATTTTACGACTAGAGTTAAAATATCTAAAAACGAAATAGGTTACGTGAGCTATGATCTATTTACTATCAAAGAAATAAATCAAAAGATTAAAAATAAAGAACCTGGTTTTGAAGACGTTATAGACGTGCAGGATTATGTTTCAAAAGTTCCTGGAGCAGAAATAATTACGTATACAGAAAACATGGACTTTGAAGGGGCTATTGGGACTTTAGATGAAGTTTATATTCAAAAATATAATCCCGCTAAAATTAGTAAAGCTTTAGGAAATAATGTTTGGTCTTTAACAAGTAAAAATGTTTTTACTAATGACATTGAAGTAAACAAAGAAAAGCCAAGTGGAATTGATGAACGTTATTTTTTTACTTTAGAAAGCGAAAAAGATGCTGAAAAAGAAAAAAATGACGGCTCAGTAGCAATTAATATAGATAAAGCTCAAAAATATAGAACTAATGAATTAGGTAATCAAGCCTCTTTAGAATATTCAGATATTACTATTGACAGCATTTTAAATTCTGGAACAAATCTTTTAACAAAAAAAGAAATTGAATTTGCTAAGCTATCATTAGAAGAACAAAATAAAATTGCTGAAAATGAAAATTACGGAGAAGCTTTGTTTTTTGGAGATGATTTAATAAATATAGATTTAGAAGATGTATCTGATACACAGCTAGAATTGTTTGAAAAATCTAATGAATTAGCTGAAACAACCGAAGTTGAGGTTTTAAAAGATAAATTAAGCCAAGAATATTTTAATTTAGTAGGCTTGGCCAAAGAAATATATAATTACGAAGGCTCAAATAGCGGTTATGTAAATGACCCTAGATTTCTATCCAAAAACGCAAGTTCAAAATACTTTGTTGGTTTTACTGATGAACAAAAAGAACTTATTAAAGAAATTGCAACTACAGGAAAGTTGCCTAAAAACCTAGGATTTGATGATTTTAAGGACGGTATAACTATACCAGAGTTTTTTAAAAATGATTTTGAAGATGGACACCCTTTAATCAAAGAATTTAATAACACTTTTAAAGACTATAGAATTATAAGCAGAGCTGTATTGCTCAATAGAGACCCTTTAACTACTGAGCAAGACGGTTTTTGGTCAGCAGGTGCTAAAAGAACTGGTCAAATTTTAGGATTTGATGTTGACACGGAATTTGAAAAACAAAAAGAATATTTAACATGGCTCCAATCAAATGGATTTAAACCTAGCAAATCAGCTATAAAAAATGATTTATTTGTTAGCCTACCTAATGGTTCTTTTAATATAGACGAAAGTTTTATGAGTCAAGCTGGAGTTGGGGCTGTTGATTTAACAAAGTGGCTAGGCGAAACTTATTTATTTACTAGATTAACTGGTAATTTTGTAAATAATTCGAAAAAAGCGTTAAATTTGCTGTGGAAAAACTCAACAAGATTAGCTAAAATACCCTATGCAATACCCGCTTTTACAGGGGCTACAAACGTTCTTGCGTCGTCTGCTAATTTTACAGGTGGAACTTTGGTGTCACAATACATAGATGGGGAGTTTAATTTAGAAGAGCTTCAGAGTTCAGCGGGGTTTGGGGCTTCAATAGCTGTAGGCCATTTGGCATACGATCCTTTTGTTGCGTATTTGCGTAGATCAAAATTTGGCAAATTCTTTTCTCCTGTTGTAGATAGATTAACTAAATACGCACCTAATACGTACAATAGAGTAAGTAGATCAGTTACACAAGGTTTTACAGGGGCTACTACATATCAACTTGGAGGGGCAATTAATCAAGGCGGAATTAGAGACGCGGAAGGTAATATTACTATTTCTCTTAAAACTCAAGCATTAGAATTTATAAAAATGGTAGCAGCTGGGGTTTTTACAAAAGCAATTCCAAATTTTCAAACAATTAAAAAAGAGTTTAAAAGCGATATAATAAACGCCCGTACTTCTGGTAGGTTAGATTTAGAATCAAGAAAATCTGCAGCTGCTTTAGGTCTTAATGAAGACTCTGTAAGAGATGTTAACGAGAACTCTTTAGACAACTTAAACAATGCTTTTAATAAGAAAGTAGATGATTTGATAAAAAGAAAAAGAAATGGAGATATAACCAAAGAACAGGCAGACACTGAGTTTAAAGAGTTAAAAAACAATTATAGAGTAATAGACACTCAGATAGCTGTAAACTCCGCTTATAAAATGATTAAAGCCGAAGAAGCCTCAGGTAATGCTCCAAAACAATCTGAATTCTATACAGTCTCTGGAAAAATAAAAAATGGTGAGAAACTTACCGATAGAGATGGTGAAGTTTTATCTTACTATGGTTTAGATGGGGTTGGAATGCTTTATAAAAGACTAGGCATCCAAAAAAACAGTGCAAATGACCAGTATTTACAAAGTTTAATTTTAAACGAGTCTTTAATAGACGCGCAATTAAATGGAAAATCTTTTATACTGACGCCTTATGGTTTACAACCTATAAATCCTACAGAGTTTGTAACACCTAAAGGTTCAAAAGCACGAGCTAAAACAAGAGAGTTTCTTAGAAAACGATTAGAATTAGATACTCAAATATATAGACTAAAGAAATTAGATACAAAAAACTTATCTGAATCTGAGCTTTTAAAGCATAAGAATTCTATAAACAAAAAACAAGAAGAACTTAAAGAATATGTAGAAGGTGGGAAATTATATGATAATATTCAATCTGAAATACAAGGATCTGCTATAACAGCTTATGAAAAAGATATAAAGCAAGTTGATCCTTCTAAGGGTAAGGTTATAGAGGAATTAACGCCTGATAGTTTTCAAAAAAGATATGATGAATCTGGTTTTGCTGAAAAAGATGTCAAGCAAACTATAGCTTTTACAGATAAAGAAGGTAATAAAGTTATAAATAGAGAGTTTGCGCTAGAAGTTAGAGACTTTACGCCTTTAACTCACGAAATACCGCACTCTATACTTAAAGACTCTTTCAAAGACGCGGAAGGTAATGTTACCGCGGAAGGCGTAGAAATGATAGACGGTGTTTTGTCTAAACTAACGCCAGTCCAAACAAAGACTTTAAAGCAAGAGTTAGCTAGTAGGTACGATATAGATCCAGAAAACAAAGAGCTTTGGTATGAAGAGAACATAACTGTTCTTGCTGAGCTAATGAAAAGAGGTGAGATCACTTTTACAAAGAGTCTAGGAGAAGGTCTAGCTGGTCTTGTGCCTGCTTTCAAAAAGCTACTACCTAATATAGAGGTTGACGCGGAAACTGGTAAAGGTATTTTTGAAATGCTAAAAGCCCAAGATTTAAGTAGAGTTAATATTACTGAGACTGAAACTAAAGATAAATCTAAGGTAAAAGTTGCTAAGCTTTCAAAAACTAAAGCTCAAGACCTTGCTGTAAAATCCAAATCAAAAGAAGGTTTAACTAGAAAAGAAGAAGACGAATTAGTTGAGCAAGTTCAATTAATGGCTATAGAAGCTTTAGGTTATAAGCAAGGAAAAGGAACAGTGTCTAGAGATAAAGCTCTAGGTTTTGTAAATGATTATATACCTGGAATACTTAGAAGATTTAAGCCAGTTAAAAACATAGATGGCAAAGATGTGGTTCAACAACTATCTACTTTTGTCTATAGAAACATACAGCCAAAGCAAGCTAAGTTTTATGAGCAGGAAATTGGAACTAAAAGTGTTGAAACTAGTATTTCAGACGAAAGACAAAAAGAACTTGAATCTATAGAAGACACGTCAAGAGGTCCAGCTATAGAAGTAGACACAGATGTCAAGCTTGTTGATAATATTAAAATAGATGGAAAGCCACTAGATATCCCGTTTAAGGATAAAGTTAGAGGTTTTGTAACAGAACAGCTAAAGAATGTAGATATTAATAGTGAAAAGTTTAGAAAACAAGTTTTTAAACCATCTAAAGCTTTTGTGGATTTTATTGTTAAAGATTTAATAGGAAATCCAAAACAATTTAGAGAGTTTTTAAATTCTAATCCTACGTTTTACAAGGGCTTGAGTATAACAGACTTAGTCGCTATTGACGATGGTAGAGTTAAGAAGGGTCAACCTAGACTTTTTACAGAACCAAATAGAAGGTTAACAAAGCAAGCTGATATTGAAAAGTTTATGATGCAGGGTAGAATTCCTTACCTTACAACTACTCAACAAAAAGCTGGTGCAGTTCTCTATAATAGATTAAATCCTAAAGTCGCAGCTGTAATAAACAATTTCTTTGGAAGTACACCTCAGAATAATAGTAATAGAAAAAGAGCTATAGCAAAAGCAATAGCTAATAAATTTATAGCAGAAGCAACACCTAGCACAGAATCTTTTCAAGCCAAGTCTCAATTAGATAAAGCTAAAATAGCAGAAAGGCTGCAAGTTTCTCAAGAAGCTAAGTTTAGTAAAGCTAAAACACAGAGGCTAAAATGGAGACAAACAGATGAAGCTTTAGTAGCTTCTTTTAAAGTAGGCGATAGAACTTATAAGACAACTTTAGAGGAAACCGCTTTCATGGAATTTGACGAAGGTCAAACCTACCGTGATATAGAAAGTATAGCTAAAGATTTAGACATACTTAAAGACGCAGAAGGAGATCCTATTGAAAGTTCTGAAAATTTTTATCACCTAGAGTTTGGAGATACTAAGCTTGGGAAAGGTATAACAGGCAAAGGTAACGCTTTTGAAGTGTTCACTACTACTATGAACGGTGTTGTAGATTACTTAAAAGCTAATCCAAGAATAGAAGGCGTAGTGTTTACAGCAAAAGAACCTAGTAGAATTAGATTATATAAAACTCTAAGCCAAGTGTTAGCTGGTAAACTAAACGGTAGCTATGGTTTTAAAAATGACACGTTTATTGTGTCAACTAAACCTTCGCCAACCGCTAAGTTTAGTGAAGCTAAGAAAGCATCTAAGGTAATGGACAGTAAAAACGCGCTAATTTTTGGCGAAGGTTATGTTCCGGTTGAAAGAGGTAAAAAAGGTGTAGACAGGATTAGAGAGTTTGTTTTAGGCGCAGGTTCAGATATATTTGGTGTAGAATTAACAAGATATATTATAGCTACAAACAACGTTTATAGCACAGCTGGTAATAGAGCTTACAGCTATAAACCTGACGGCACTCCAAAACCTAAGGGTGGTGCTGTTGGTAGTGGTTATAATTTTATAACAGACTCTGCAAGATTGTTAAGTGATTATGGGCCGGAAGCTATTAAAGCTAAAATAGACGCCATAACAAAAAAACAAAAAAACGGCGAAATTACAGCTAAAGAGGCCTTAGAGCAGAAAAAAAAGGTAAAAATTGAAACCAAGTTTTACGCAAAAACAGTAAAAGACACGTTAGCGTTAATAGAAACTGGTGAATTAGGGGATTTATCTGTATTGCAAAAAGAATTAAGCGCAACAAAAAAAGAAGGTATATTTACGCCTTCAGAGGTGACTGCAATAAAAAGATTTATTGCCCATAAAAGCGCAAAAGGCGGAATAGAAAATAACACTAAAGATATTGCTGAAATTAATAGGGGTAAAAAATTAATGTTAGACGGCTTTAGAAAAATATACGAATTAGACAACAGTACTTTTGCGTTAATAGCTGATGCTTCTTATAGCTTTAGTTCAAATAAAAATCCATTCAGAGAGTTAGCTACGCTAGTTGGAGGAATGAAAGGGTTAAAAAAAGGGGAAAAAACATGGGAAGAGCATATGATGCAATTCGGTATGTATACAAATGAAATGCTTAAAGCGCTTAAAGGATCTGATAAAGCTTGGAATTCATTTGTAGATTGGTCAAACAGTAATTATTATCAATTAAAGCTGAGTAAAGAAGCTTCTAATTTAATAGATCAAAACTTTAAAGGTATTGAAGGTTTCAAGGATTGGAATGCTAAATCTCAATTTCATCCACTTCAAATAGAAAGCTTTAAAATTGCTGAAAAAACTGGAGATTATTCTAAAGTAATAGATCCAATGATTCGCGCTTACAATGAGTACGTTAGCTTAAACCCTTTTTCTATAACAAGATTAGGCGTTACAGATGCTAAAAGATATTTAAACAATGTAGAAATATCTAAAACTGATCAAAAAAACTTAACTCTTCAAGCTGAGGCTGCTAAGTTAATAAATCAAGTAATAAGATCAGAAGCTGGATTCTTAAAGGAAGGTGATCCTAATTACGTTACTAGAAAGCAAGCAGGAGAACGATTATTAGCAAGTGAAAATTTAGCTAAAGGACAAGAAAAAGCTGCTAAATTAGCTAATGAAATATTGCCAGAACAAATCAAATACAACGAACCTATACCTGTTGAAAAAGGTATTAATGCTTTAGCTAAAACCGATAAAGCTTTAGCTAATGGTAGAAAACTAAATGCTCCTGTTAAAAAAATTAGAGTATTAGATTTTGACGATACCGTTGGAGTAACCAAGAGTAACGTACTTTATACAATGCCTGACGGTAAAACAGGTAAGATAGATGCTGCTACATTTGCTAAAGAAGCAGGTAGAATGGAAGCCGAAGGAGCTCAGTGGGATTTCTCTGAGTTTAGCAAAGTGATGGAAGGTAAAAAAGGACCTTTGTTTGAAGTAATGAAAACCATCTTCGATAAACGTGGTGGGAAAGATTTATTTATATTAACTGCTAGACCTTCTGATGCAGCTGGTCCTATTAAAGAGTTTTTAGAAAGTCTAGGTGTTAACATACCTATAGAAAATATAACTGGGCTAGGCGATGGCACTCCACAAGCTAAAGCTGGTTGGATTATGGGTAAAGCAGCTGAGGGTTATAACGATTTTTATTTTGCAGATGACCACTTGGGTAATGTTAAAGCTGTTAAAGATGTACTTAGCCAGCTTGACGTTAAATCTAAAGTTCAGCAAGCTAAGTTTAGTAAAGCTAAAACCTTTGATACTGTTGTAAACGATATGATCGAGGATTCGTCTGGCATCGAAGCTTATAAAAAGTATTCTGCTGCAAGAGCTAAAACAGTTGGTGCTAGCAAAGGTAAGTATAATTTCCTTATTCCAGCTTCTGCTGAAGACTTTACAGGTTTACTATATAAGATGCTAGGTAAAGGTAAAAAAGGAGATGCTCAAATGGCTTTCTTGAAAACAAACTTACTTGATACTTACAATAGAGCTGAGTCCGCTGTTACACAAGCTAAGATATCTGCTGCAAATGATTTTGTAGCTTTAAAAACAAAACTAAAAACATTACCTAAAACTTTAAGTAAAGAAACTGGTATTGGTAAATTCACTTACTCTCACGCAGTGCGTGTCGCTGCTTGGACTAGACAAGGTATGACTGTACCAGGTCTTTCTAAAAGAGATGTTAAAGAGCTAAATGACTTTGTAAATAAAGACGCTAAGTTAACAGTTTTTACCGACGAGCTTATTAAGATACAAAAAGGTAAAGAATATCCAAAACCTGGTAAAGATTGGTTAGGTGGTAATATCACTACAGATATTATTGGTGGTATTAATAAAGTTAATAGAGCTGAATATCAGCAAGAGTGGAGAGAAAACATTGATATTATATTCTCTGAAGATAATATGAATAAAATGGAAGCTGCGTATGGAACTAGATGGCGTGAAGCTATGGAAGATTCTATACGTAGAATGAAAGCTGGTACTAATAGACCAATAGGTGGTAATAGAGTCACAGAAGGATTGTTAGACTGGTTAAATAACTCTGTTGGTGCTGTAATGTTCTTAAATACAAGATCTGCACTATTACAAACTACATCTGCGGTAAACTTCATAAACTTAGGTGATAATAATATAATAAAGGCGGGAAGAGCGTTTGCAAACCAAAAACAGTTTTGGGGTGATTTTATGACGCTTATGAACTCTGATTACTTAGTAGAACGTAGAAACGGTCTTAAAATTAACGTAAGTGAATCTGAAATTGCTGATGCTGTAAGAGAATCTAAGAACAAGCCTAGAGCAGCTATCGCTTTCTTACTTAGCAAAGGTTTTGTTATGACTAGATTCGCTGATAGCTTTGCTATTGCATCTGGTGGTTCCACTTTTTATAGAAATAGATTAGAAGCTTTAAAGAAACAAGGTTTAAGTGACGCCGATGCTGCACAGCAAGCTTTTGAAGATTTTAAAGCTATTGCAGAAGAAAACCAACAGTCTAGTTCACCTAGTAAAATTAGCCAACAACAAGCTTCTGCTGCTGGCCGTGTGATACTTGCTTGGGCAAACACTCCAATGCAATATGCTCGTATACAAAAAAGAGCTGCTCAAGATCTTATAAATAAACGTGGTGACTGGAAAAGCAATGTATCTAAAATAGTTTACTACGGTGCTATTCAGAATTTAATATTTAACTCGCTGCAACAAGCGGTATTTGCTTTAGGATTTGGAGATGATGAGGAAGAAACTGATGAAGCAAAAGCTAAGAAGAGAAATGACAAAGCTTACAAGGTTGTCAATGGAATGATCGATTCTCAACTTAAAGGTTTAGGTATATTTGGAGCAGCAAGTGTTGCTATTAAAAATACTTTAACAACTCTTTATGAGGAGCATGGTAAGAAAGGTTCTAAATACGAAAATGCAATAGATGATTTACTAAGTTTTTCACCACCGCTTGGATCTAAAATAGGTAAAATAAAAGGTGGTCTTAGAAGTGCTAGTTGGAATAAAAAAGATATGAAAGAAAAAGGTTTTAGCTTAGACAATCCAGCTTATATGGCAGGTGCTCAAGTTATAACTGGTCTTACAAATGTTCCACTTGATAGAGTTGCTAAGAAAATAAATAACTTAAGAGGTTTAGTAAATGAAAGATCTTCACTTTGGCAAAAAGTAGCTTTAGGTCTTGGATGGGGAACTTGGGAATTAGGTCTTGGTTATTATGGAGGTTTTGATAAACAAAAACCATTAACACCCAAGCAACAATTAAAGCTAGAGGTTGATACAATGAAGAAAGATACTAGTAAAGCAGATCAAGTTAAAACATTACTAGATTTTGGATTAACTAAAAAGCAAATTAGAGAGCTTAAAAACGAAAACAATAGAGTTAAAAAAATATTAGAACTACAAAAAAAAGATAAAGATGCCGGATCTAAAAAATAAAAAAACAGCTAAAGCTATGTATGAAGCTACTAGCGAAGCTAATAAAGAAAAAATAGCTCAAGAACGCTACGGTGAATTTGGCTTTGATACTTTAACATACGATCAGCAGCAAGAAGTTTATGAAAAATATCCTAAGCTACTTAAAAGTGAAAAAGATAAAGGATCTGATTTTGAAGGTCCTTTAAGTATGTTAAAACCTACTTCTCCTTTTCAATTCAAGGGAGCAAATTCATCTAATTCAAAATGTTGGCCTGGTTACAAAAAGGTAGGAACTAAACCTTCACCTAGCGGAACCGGAGAAACTGTTAACGACTGTAAAAAAAAATAAACTATGAGTCTATCAGACATTAAATTATATGCTATGAACGCTGGAGCATTAGGCGTAACAACGTTTACACAAATAGAAGACGGTTTGAAAATATTATTATTAGTTATAACAATTGGCTATACTGTGTCCAAATGGATTAACATTAAAAAAGACAATAAAAATGGCGTATAAACAATCACCACTTTTCATAAAAGAAGAAGCATACGAAGCATCAAATCAAAAGATGCGTAAAGAAAACCCAGGAATGGGTAAGAGACTTACTAGCGGTACAGATCCCAGAAGAGTTTCATTTGCATGTAGATTTGCAGGTATGAAAGGCGCTATGAAAGAAGCTAACGGAGAGCCAACTAAAAAAGCTATGGCTTTAAAAAAATGGGGTTTTGGTAGCGTAGAAGCTGCTAGAAACTTTTGTCAAAAAAATAAATCAAAAAAATAAATTATGAGTTCACCATTTCAAAAAAAATTCTGTGGTAAAACACCCGATCCTATCAAAATGTTAGGAGACTTAAACAAAGACGGTGAAATGTCTAGTTACGAGAAAACAAGGCAAAACGCTATTGAAGCTAATTCACCAAACAATTATGGATCTCCATTAGAACAGAGAAGTTATTCAGTAGTGGAGAAGCAGTTGCCAAAAATAACTGGTTATTACAACCCTGAGTTTGAAGCTCACCCTTCTGAAAAACTACCTACACGTAGAGAAAATCAAGCAGAGTTAGATGCTGCTAAATTTGGTTTATCACAAGGTAAGCAAGCTAGAAAAGACATGACAAAAATGAAGTCAGGACCAGGAAAAACTGCTAAAGCTAAAGAAGCTTACGATCTTTCAAAACCTTACTTTGATGCAGAAGCTAAAACAAGAAAGCAAAAAAGAAAAGATTACAAAACAATTTTAAAAGCTGGAGCAACTATAGCTAAAAATATGTAAGTAAATGCGTAAAATTGACAAGATTATAGTTCATTGTACAGCTACGCCTGAAGGTAGACATACTACCGTAGAAGACGTTAGACGATGGCATTTAGATCGAGGTTGGTCTGATATTGGATATCATTTTTTAATCTATCTAGATGGCTCTCTGCACGCGGGGAGACCTATTGAAAAGCAAGGAGCTCATTGCAAGGGTCATAATAAAGGATCTATTGGAATAGCTTATGTTGGAGGTATTGATAGGGTTAATTTTAAACCTAAAGATACTAGAACTGAAGAGCAGAAAGAAGCTTTAGTATATATACTAGAGTATTTGAAGATACAACACGCAGATGCTACGATACACGGTCATAATGATTTTGCTAGTAAAGCTTGTCCTAGTTTTAACGCAACAAAAGAATACGATAATATAACTAACATGTGGAAATAATGAAAAAAGTAATAGATTTTTTAAAGGGTGAATGGAACTCTTTAATGTACTTTTTAATGTTTAAAAAAGAAAAAACAAAAATAAAAACTAAAAACTGTGGTACAATAGTACCAAAAACTAAAAAAGAAAAAAAATGAGTTCACCATTTCAACAACAATTTTCAGCAAAGTCCCCGCTGAATCAAGATAGAAAAATTATGGGGGAGGACACTTTTAATCTTGTAAAAGATAAAAATAGTGGAAATTTTGTAGCTGGCCTAGGAGAGTTCGGTGAGTCAGCTGATCCAGATGACACAAAAGATAGATTAGTTATAACTCCAGAGCAAAAAAGCAGTATGAAAGACAACATATTTGTGTCTGGAAGTGAAGAATGGATTGAAGGTTTTCACCCAATGACTGTTAAAAAAGATAGCGTTTCCAAAGGTAAGACCTATTATGGATTAAAAAATATACCAAAAAAAAAGGAACAAGATAAATAGGCGTACCATACCTAAAAGTTCCTGTAACCAGAAAGGGGTCCACATTACGTGAACCCCTTTTTTGATTTTATCCATCACACGCTAAACAATCTTCGTTCATTGCTTGTTGTGCTATATCTCCTCGTAGCACTGACTCTGTTCTTGTGTAGTACAAAGTCTTAACTCCGTTTTTCCAAGCATCAAAGTGTACTTTGTTAAGCCACTTAGGTGTTGCTTCACTAGGAAAAGCTAAATTCAAACTAACTGATTGATCTATATATTGCTGTCTCAGTCCAGCTTGATTAACTAACTCTAATTGATTAATCTCCTTAAACGTCTTAAATACTTCTTTCGCAGGGATTTCGTGTGGCCCAACAGTAACCCCATCAAGCTCAGGTATATCTTGAACGCTACCACCATCCGCGAGAATTTTATTCCACGTATCATTATTATTTATTTTAAGTTTTCTTAATAATTTAAGTAATGTAGGATTTTTTCTTATAAAAGTACCTTTAGCTGATTGCTCTGTAAATACATTGGCTGCCCAAGGTTCAATACCTGCACTTACGTTTCCAGAGAGCTTACTGTTAGAGACAGTAGGAGCAACGGCGCGCAAATGAGTGTTGCGATAACCAGTACCAACACACCACAAAGGCTCACCATAAGTTTCAGCAAGCGCCATGGAAGCTCTTTCGCTTTCAATTTTAATTTGCGAAAATATCCTCCTAGTTTCAAACTGAGATAATAAACCTTCGAAAGGAATACCCTTCTCTTGTAAGTAAGTGTGCCAGCCGAGGACTCCCAGTCCCAATGCTCTCCCTTTCTGTGCAGATCGTATAGAATTCTCGAATCCGCGTAGTCCTTTCGCCCTTTGAATAAATTCTTCCATAACACCGTCAAGAAACCATATGGCGTCGTAAATAAGGTTAGTGTTTTTCCATTCTTCATATTTTGCTAAGTTTAACGATGATAGACAGCAAACAAAGCTGTGGTTTTCATCTGTGTGTAATGTAATCTCTGAACATATATTTGTCATATGTACTTTTAACCCGTTTTCTTTATATGCTTTTGGATTTGCTTTGTTAACATTCCCTTTAAACATAATATACGGTTCTCCAGTTGCTTTTCGCTTTCTAAGTAATTTACTCCATCTAGTTCTAGCATCCGCATCTCCTTGTTCAAGGCGTCGCATAAACTTATCACCCACAATTGCACACTGATGTAAATTAAGCGATTGTCTGTTGACATCTCCTTTAGGTTCTCTAATCTCAAGCCATTCTTCGAAATCATCGTGTTCAATATTGATGTTAACCGATGCTGCTCCTCTTCTGACTGATCCTTGATTAGTCGCAAGAATTGTGCTATCATAGATTTTGCAAAAAGGTACGACTCCGTCTGATGTTCCATTACCTGTAATTTTAGCGCCAGCGGGTCTAATTTGATTAACTCCGATACCAACTCCACCGCCGTGCTTAGCGAGTAGCATCATCTCTAAATTTTTTTGTCCTATGTCTTGTATACTATCAGCAACATCGATACCAAAGCAGCTAATAGGCAAACCACGATCAGTGCCGGTATTAGATAATACTGGACTCGCAAGGCAAAGCCATCCGTTCCAAATATACTCGAAGAAAGTTTCTGCCATTTCCGGCTTATATAATCTACGAGCAACCGTTTTACTGACGCGCATGTATGCTTCTCTAGGTGACTCTCCGTCAAATAAATATCCCCCGGATATTGTCTTTTTGTATACGTCCGTATCACCCCACGTAGGGTAATCTTTTCCTTTTTTCCAATTTTCATTCCACATTTATGATAAATATAATATTGTGTAGGCTATTGCTACGTTTAAATTTACTAATACTAAGTTCCATTGTTTTGCTACAAATACTTGAGGTATTGATATAACGCCTGCTATAATATATGTAACGATTCCAGTTTGATCCGGTAATAAATGGGGAGACATCATCATAAATGCCGTCCCCATATATCCTAATCTACTCGAGAGTCTTTCTACTGGTGTCAGCTTCTTCTGCCTTACCAGATTCTTCAACCATTTTCTTCTTAAGGTCTTCGATCGCCTGTTCATAATCGTCCATTTGTTTAATTGTTTCTAATGTTCCTACAGCTAGATCTTTTAGATAAGCTGTTTCATCTAATAGTTGTTGTACTACACCAATTAATGCTTGTACTTTTTTTTCTAATAGATCTGTTCTACTTTGTTTACTACTTTTCATATAAGTCTTTGTATATTTCTTCTTCTGTTATTAATATTTTACCAGATGTCTTCGAAGTCTTCGCCTTCACCAGCTTTCGAGTAATCAGTCGGCCTAGTTGCGAAAAAATCAGTATGAGTGACCCCGCCGGTAAGATGATAGAACCAATCAAGATTAGCTGCTGCTTTAGTGTCATACGCAAAATACGATCCCAAGTCAACATAGCCGAGTTCCACAAGTTTTTCATTTGTTCTCTTTTTTATAAAATGTTTTAAATCATTTGCTGATATACCTTCAATATCACCCATCTCAAACATTTTGTCAATATATTTAGTTTCTAATTTAATCATTGTTTCCGCAGCTTTTATTATATCTTCTCGACATAAGTTTAGCAATTGGTTGTTTTCACTGCACATATCGCGGAATAGTTTACAACCCATTTTACTATGCAAGCTTTCATCTCTTACTGACCATTTCATTTGCTGTCCAATGCCTTTAAGCAAATTGCGTAACTGAAAAGAATACAGCACTGCAAAAGCAGAATACAAACTAACTCCTTCAGCGAACGCAGAGAATACAGCAAGTGATTTAGCAATGCCGATTGGATTATCACCATCGTAAGCAACAAGGTTATCAAAACGCTCAGCCGTAGCAGGCTCATGTAAAAATGCTTCATAATCTTCAAGTTTTAATGTTTCGTTTAAGTAACTATAAGCTACTGCGTGAATAGTTTCTTGTGATCCAAACATCATAGCCATTTGTTGTATCTCGTGTTTAGGAAACCAACCAACTACTTTCTGCGTCCAATAATCTGATACCGCGCATTCCGTCTGTGCAAAGCCGAGTAAAATGTTACCGACCAGGTTTTTTTCTTTATCATCTAATTTTTCGTTCCAATCTTTAATATCGCTCTGCATTGAAATTTCAGTGTGTAACCAAAATGCTTGTGCTTGTTTTAACCAACCTTCTGTGTAGTAGTCAGGGTACTCAAAAGGTTTGTAAGCTATTCTTTTATCAAATAATCCCATTATAAATTTATTATGTGTTGTACAGTCTTTAATTCGGTCTTCCAGGAATCAATATAAGCCATTATATCGATCTTTCGCGTAGACTTTGATACTTTATCCATATCGTCTAAAACAGACCGTATAAACAGATCTATCGTATGAAATTGTGTTTCTACGTCTTGATCCATTATTTATAAATGGTTAACGCAATGTCTATAAAAGGTATATACAACACGTGGGTTGTTTGTTCTGCTTCGGGATATGTTCTAGCTCCTATAACTATTCCAGGGTAAAGCCCTATTTCAATTGACCACAGTGCTTTGTTTTCGTTTTCTTTACTCATATTATATGTTTTTGCTTAATATTAATGGGGATTCGTCGTTGTTTCTTTTTATTAAATAAAAGCTTTGATTTTCTGTTATAATCAACGGCTCGTCTTTAAAAGTTTTAGGATATTTATCTTTTACGTATTTTTCAACTCTCGCTACATCTAATTCCATATTGTTCTTGTATTTCTATTAATTCATTATATTTAACTTTACCTCGTATTTCCCAGCTCCATTTGACAAACTTATCAATTTGGCGCTCAGCATACTTTTGTCTAGCTATCCTTTTCGCTTCGAAAGGATTATGCTTATTGTCTCGTCGCATTCTTTTTGATTTTGTGGTTTGTACAATGTTATACCTGGAAATTGTCTTACAATTAATTGCTTAAACAACTTCCAACGCATTGGAAAACTTTCGTTAGCTCTACCTTTAGTTTCAATTATAAAATCATCACCAATAAAATCCGGGGTGTATTTAATAGGAAGTATTCTCTTACAACCTCTATTTTTGTACTCACCTTTTCCATTAGCTTGTCTTTCATAAACTTCATTATCAAAATGAAAACCATTAAGTAAAACAAAAGTTTCTCCTTCATACTTAGATCTTATTTTTGCTTTTTGTAAAGCCATATACATATAGCGTTCTAGCCCTGAAGCGAAGTTGATGCCATCATATGACACCTTCTTCGACTGCACTGGACCTTTTTTTCTACTTCGTTTTTTATAGGGTAGTCTCTTCATTTACTTCTATGTCTTTAACCATATCATTTAAAACCATATCTAACGCGTGATCTTCATCGTAATGCAAACCATCGTTACCATTTTGACCAATGATATTATTTCTATTAATCATAGCTTGTTCAATTTCATCTGACAAGCATCGTTTAGCAGCTTCAATGTATAGCAAAGCATCCATAAGTTCTTCTTGAACATCGATTAAAAATCTATTAAGATCTTTTTCCTCACCAACTATTTCTTGCATCATTGTAGCTCCATACTTTTTTTGACCAATGATACTACGCTGATCCATTTTCTTGAGTACTGCTAGTACTATTTCATCTTTAGTGTCTATCTTCATTACAATGTTTGTTTTACAAATGTTCCATTTTCCATTTTACCTTTACGGTTAGCTATTTCTTTGTAAGCAACGTCAATACAATCTTCAATATGCACTCCATTCAGCTCAGCTAAGTTGGTTAAAACAACAACTATATCGCCAATAGCATCAACGATTTCAAGCATATTCTCTTCAAGTAAAGCTTTAGCCAACTCGCCGGCCTCTTCTTGAAGCTTAACATATTGTGTATGTGAATTACCTTGATCATAAATACCTCTATCGCTAGCCCATTTTCTTATAAGATCAAAGCGTGAGGGTAAAGGGTAAGGTTCAGGTGTATGCTTCGGATTAAAAAAGGCTTCATAAAAAGCCTTGTTGTAAATATAGCTTCGATTATCGTTATACATCGAGGTTCGAGCATTAGCTAATATCCAAGGTATGTGCTCTTTTTGTAGCTTAAAAGAGTAACCTGGTGTTTTCCACTCCATACCTAAGTTGTCTAATAAGTTACCTTTTAATTTATTAATTGGCACTGGAAACGTGCTTGTTTGCTCTGTTGGGTTTACTTTCATATTTAATTTGAATAGATTTTTATATAATGTTCTGTCTCTCTTATAGCCATAAGACTTTTGAAGTTCTATTTCACGGTCTGATATATAATCTATATCGTCTGACTGTTCAAGAACTTCATACTCACCCTCCTTATAGCCTTGCATAAGGGTTACTCTAGTATTAAGATTACGTGTTACGCCAATCTTTTTACCAGGTATGTGGTATAAATAATACATATTAAGTTATTTTATTGTTATACAGATGTAGGTTATGCGCGTGGTGGTAATAAGTACCAACTTCATATCCTGTCCTCTCTGCGATTAATTCTTGTAATGATGCAAATTGATACTGATCGTTGCAGAAGCCGTACCAGAGATCATTAGAACGCATGTAGACAGACATATTAAGCTTATTATCTAGTATAGTAAACTGAACAGCATACGTACACGGTGTATCGTTTCTGTATGTATCAATTTCTTTACCGTCATATATGCTTATTGCTGCTTGTCTAGTTTGTGTATTATCTTTTAGCATTGCTACAACTTTGTCTATTTGATGATTACGCTGCCACTGCCAACCATAATTAGATCTTACATCACCTAAGCTGTCAGCCATACGTTTCCATATCTGAGGTACTTTACCATATATTTCACCTAGCTTTTCAACACTAGGATCACCAGATAAATACCATTGCCATTCAGCTTCTGCGTACTCAGCATTCCACTTACGATTCTTGTTATGAATAACTTTGTCTGTAGGATCTAGTATTGTAAAGCCTACATTAAACAAAGCTTTAGTGTCACCGAAGTCAACTCCATCCCAAAGTATTTTAGGAAAAAGCCAATTATAAGCTTCACTAGCAGTTTTAAATTCTGCGTTAGTTATATTTGTCATAATAATGTTTGTAGTATTTAAAGACTGTCTCCCAAATAACTACCTTCGTGTAGCTTTCAGGGTCTTGATTAGTTATTCCTTTATTTGTTATTGTAATTGTCCATCTAGCTTCAGTCAAAGCTTTGGGAGCAATGTGTATAGCATTTCTTATACACCATCTATATGCTTTCCACTCTTCAGGCGTAGCTAGATATTCGCCCATGTTTATACCTTTACTTTTAGCCATTTATTCCCATGGCATTTTTTCACCAGCTAAGTTAACTTGCTCGTGAGGTATAAAACAACCAGACTTTGGTTCCCATTTAAAATGAGCTTCAGCACCGTTTTCACCAAGGTTTTGGAACTTAACTTTTAAAACTTTAGCTTTAACTGTTTTTTGCTCATAGTCTCTGTGAACTAGTATACCGTGATAACTAGCATCGTACCATTCGCCGCCACCTTTAATGTTATACATTGTAGGCTCTTCGATTTTGCCGTCCTGTGTCTTATACATTTTAGTTGGGTGAGCTACAATAAATACTAGCACATCGTACTTCTTAGCAAAGATTTCAATCTTGCTTAAGTACTCCATAGTATAACGATTAACATCTTCAGTTTTACAATCAACGTCTCTAACTTTATTAAATGGATCAATAACCAAACATTTAATACCTTTACGTTTAACCAGCTCAGCGCCTTTACGTAATACAGAGTCTAACGTATAACGTTCCATATCAATGTGAAAGTAATTGCTATTACAATGATCTGCTATTTGATTCCATTTATCTCCGTTGATATCATCTCTAGTTGGCATACCTTGCCAGTGTTTACGCATTAACTTATGAGCGTGTAAATAAGTCGGTACATTTTCTGGCGACGCAAATGCTGTTTTCCATCCGTAGTTATTATTATATCCGACAACCATTTGATCGACGAAATCACTTTTACCGGAACTAGGAATACCAGTAACAGTAATGAATTGACCAGTGTAAGTTGAGAAGATATCATCAAAATTTTCCAAGCCAACTTGAAATCCTGGTTTAAAGCCATTCTTAACAAAGTCGGTAACTTCATCTTCAATATCCCTGAATGTTGTAACATTCTCAAGCGGTACTGGTCTTGCTCCTGAAATACGCTGCGATAGTTTTTCTTTTCCATATTTTATTAAGTATTCGTTAGCGTCTTTACAATCTTCAAATGAAGCTAAGTAACATACTTCAGATCCTAGTCTTCTAACTAGCTCTGTTTGTAGTGCTTGACCTGCTTCATCTGTATCTACAGCTAATATGATTTTTTCTTTGTCATCGAAATAATCTATACAAGCATCTAAGTAGTCAAGGTTATTGCTATTTAAAGTAGCTCCGTTTGGAACTGATATTGCATTTGTTATCCCAGCTTCGTGTAGCGCAAGCACATCCATTTCGCCTTCAACAATAATACAATACTCATAACCTATTATACTGTTTATATTATAGAACACTTTTTCAGCACCCTTATATAATTTAAAGTTTTTTCGTCCATCACGATACTTAACATTGATAAGTTGATCGCCCATGAAGTAATTAAACTTTATAACGTTCTCGGTTTTACCGGTCTGAGGCATATACTCAGGACCCTCACCAATCTTAAGATCAGTGAAAGTTTTCTGAGATATTCCCCTAGTTTTAAACCACTCAACTACTTTACTAGCTGGAGGTTTATGCGTAACCTCTGCAGGTCTTACATATACCTTTTCACTAGCACCTTTACGTTGATACGTATGTAGTTGAAATGATGTATTACAGTTGTGACAAGTACCGAGACCCCGTTCCCAATCATAAGACGCACATTTTGCCTTTTGATTTTTGGGTTTTCTATCGTGAGAACAAAGAGGACATATGCCTTGCTTTTTTCCCTCTTCAAGCTTATGTTGATTGAACTCATCAATCAAAAATCCATTGATCTCTGTTGTCTGCATTTAATTTAATTAAAATGGTAAATCTTCAAAAGGCTGAGCAGCTGGTGCAGCCTGCTGTGGTTGATCTTGTCTTGGAGCTGCGGCTACATTATCACCGTTAGTCCACACTACTTTGACATTACCTAAATAAGTCTTAGCTACTTTAGCTTCTCGTTCTTCTTTAGTCTGCTCAACTACAACTGGTCCTTGATTTCCGTAGTTATCTACTTCGTCGTTAAGGGTAATTGTGATAGGTAAATATTTACCTTTTTTGCCAACATAAATCTTGTCCTTTGGAATTTCATTTAAGTTGATACTTGCTTTAATAATACTTGCCATAATTATAGGGTTTTGTTAATAAAATAATTTTCCGGTTTAAAGTCCGGGTTTTTAAAAAATAAATTGTAAGCTTCACTTGCTTGCTGAACTTTTTCCTCTCCATAAGATAAGAATTTATCAGAACAGTCGTATATACCTATTTGATGTGTGTTTTTATCTATGACCATAAAGATCATTTCATAACCAAACAGCTTTTGATATATATAAGCTTGACTGTTGTAATTGTACTTTGATGCTGAATATTGAAACTTAGAAATATCTGCAGTTGTTTTTAGATCAATGATTAACTTCTCATCGTGATTAACAATATCTGCTTTACCTTTCCATTGGTTACCGAATATCTCAGCAATCCCAGGCACTTCGTACTCTACGTTTTCACCACGTATTAAATTCTTACAGATTTCATTAGACATCATCTTGTCTACTAATAATTCTGTTTGATCTACTTCGTGTTGTAATAAGCAAAGCTCTCCGTCTGAGATCTCTTTGTACGCTTTGGTATTCCTAGTCGTTGTTTCTATTATCTTAAAATTCTTGAGCTTATGTGGTTCAAGAATAGCTGTGTGAAAATAGCCTCCAACTAGGAATGCAGGGATTGGTTTCATTGGTTTCCCTAGCGCCAAAGGATTTGTTAATAAGGTCGAGATATCTGAATTACTTAGGAACTGTTTTCCAAACTTACCATAGTAATGTTCATCTTCTCTCAACTTGTTTAACTCATCTTTTCTTTTCATTATAACGTTTTTAGTGTCGCAGCTGGAATATCATATTTCTTTTTAATAGCTTCCAAACTACCACCTGATTTAATAAAAGCTTTTGCTTTTGTTAGTGCAGCTCCTTCTAACTTAGGTTTGACTGCGTTACCTTTACCGTGAGTGTTTGTTGCATCACTGTCTGCCGTATCATCGATTAGAAATAAATTTCCAAGTGCGTACTTTTTAGCGTAACTAGATGCTGAGCCAAACTGCTGAGGTACGTTCATACCCTTTTGATTTAGATCTACACCTACTACAGCTACAGCTGATATCTCACTCTCACCGTCTTTCAACGTAGCGGTTGATGCCATTATAGGCAAACCAGCTATTTCTTCCAACATCTCATTGATAGTTACTGATACTCCTAACTCTAATAGAAAGGGTTTTGTTGCTTCAAGGATATCTTCGGCCGACCGGAAGTTGTATTTGCCGAATGAGTTAAATCTACTTTTTTTCGATTTAAACTTTGTCTGAATTGTTGCTAACTTTTCGTTTAAGGTCATACTATTATAATTACATATTTGGTTATTGATTTACATTTAACTTACAATATATCAAGCACTTGCGAGTGATCTACATTGTCGATTAGTTTCTGTACCGCTTGCTTTTTAAGCTCTGATACACGTACATAAGAGCTAACACCATTTATATTTAAAATGCTAGCAATTTCTTTAGCTGAGTGTTTGTCACAGTCTAAACCGTAACTTAGTCTCAACACTTCGTATTCATTACCTGTTAAATGTTTTTGCATTAAACCTTTTAAATACACATTCATTAACTGTATATTGTATGGCTCTGATTTATCAGGTATTTGGTGCATCATATTGTCTTCATCGTCATCAGTAACTTGTGCATCGATACTTAGAAATACTGAATTAAAAAACATAGCAACCATAGCTTTGTTTTCTGGGTTTTTACGTATTTCGTTTAGCTTATGCTCTGGTATACGTATATTACCTCTCTGCATATCAATTCTACGCCTGATATTACCTTTTATACGTTTACTAAAAAATGATTTTAAAGTTTTTTCAATGTCTTCAGATTCATTTAGCATTTCCCAGTCAAGCTTATTTACAGCTTTAATCAAACCTTCGTTACCTATTTGCAGTAAATCATTAATGCTTAAAATACCTGACGCTTGCTGCGTAGTTGAAAACTTACGTGCTAGATTTTCTACAAGAGGCATAAACTTTATTATAAGTTCGTCACGAGTATATTCGTCCCACATTTTACCTTCAAGATTTGCTATTGATGTCTTAACATCGTTTTTATATCTTACGTAGTTTTGTACGTTATATTTCTTCATAATCTTCTAGTTTTTCAAAAGCTTGTGACATTAGCCTGTTATCAGCATAGTATATATTGCCTATGTTTGCCATCCACTCATTAAAGTCTTGTTTCATAATTCTTGATTTAATAATTCTTTTTCTTTCTTAAGATCCATACCCATATTTCTATGTATTGTTCTAGCTGAGCAATCTAATAATTTAGCTATGTTTGCTATTGTTATTTTCTTACCCATATCGTGTATATCTAACATGCACTGGTAAATATCATCTTCGTGTACAGTTTTAGATCGACCTACCATTTTACCTACAACACTTAATTTTTCTTCAGTTGTTAGTTTACAAAACTCTTTGAAGATAATCTTACGTTGTTTATTTCTTGGTGGTTCGTCTAAGTCCATCATACTTACTTCATATACCATTGTGTATAGCAACGATTCATTAACAGTAAATGTTATAAAACCAGTGCGCTTGTTACATATATATTTAAATAAAGCTTGAAACTCATCTTGATCTAACTGAGGGTTTAAATACCATAGAACAAGCATATGCCACTTAAGAGATTTGTATGTTGTTATCTTAGCTTTGCTACGAAATAATTCATAGCATTCATATGTGCCATCTTCATAGTAATCACCCCAGTCAAACGATTCTGTTGGTTTGTCTGTGATTGGTGATCTACGGTATATGATACGTCTCTTGATAAGATAATCAAGGTTTCTTTCGTGTGACATAAGCCTATTACTATTTATATTCGAGGGCTGTTGTCATAGTCCTCGGTTGGTATTAATTGTTGGTAAAAAATATGATTATTATTATAATCATTTTCTGTCTCCAACCTCATTTGTTCAAATAATTCTCTAGTTCTACCCATTTGGTCTTGTTATTATTGCTTCACCTTTGTTTCTTACTGAAACTTTTTCAGCTTCATAATAATTCCAATACGCTGATACACTATCACCTTCAACTTTGTATTCGTCAGGCATACACTGTGGTGGTTCTGTAAAACCAGTGTCAGGCATACCTACAGGTGCAAACGCTAAAGCTTCTCTGCATTTTTCAATACTTAAATGATACTTACCATATCGTTTAGTATATTGTTTACCAATACTCAACATATGATCGTATAGCCAATAATAGTTTGACTTGCTTGATCTAGCCCATATTGTAGACGGATGGTTTAAATGAGCTTTTTTATAAGGCACATTGTCACCATTACCGTATACGTGATGAGCTGTACAAAGCATTTGAGCACACTCTAGTATCATTTTAACCTTATGCTTATCATAAAAGTATGTAGCAGCTAGGTATGGGTTTTCGTGTAAATAAAATATATTCATTAGTATTTTTTATTATTAACTCTGTTGTAATGACAGTCAAGAAGTTGATGTACAACCTCTTCGCTTATCATATTTTCATTGTATAGTTTCCATATTAGCTTACTCATATTGTTTCTTGGTTTTGCCACTCACCACATTCTTGACACAATGCTTGGAACGGATAATACACTAGTTCAGTACTATCACAAAATTTACATTTCTCTTCATTCATAATCCTGATTTTTTTAAGAAATAATTATATACTTCTGGTATGTGTTTCTTGTAATAAGGTTGTTCTGATGCAACCCATTTTTTAAGATCTTCTTTAGATTTCCAAAAGTTAGAATACTTCGATCGATAGTTAAATGTAACTTCTATATCGTCAATAAAGTCACCAACTGTCCAGCCTTCCCATATATGTTTATCTCTATTCATAATTTCTAAGTGCTTTAAAAAGCGGATGTCTATATGAACCTGCTTGTGTTCGTTGAAAATAAGTAAATGTAGCACGTTGACCGATATAGTCGTGTACATTGTCTAGTATAGCTTTACGATCAGCAAAGTTATAACCTTTACCGATAGGACAGCCAAACTCATTACCATCATCGTCTTGCATAAAGAACTTGCCAATAAGACCTGTAAACTTGCCTTTACCTGCTTCATAGCCGATAATAGTAGCTTCGGTATCACTGAAGTCTTTAAACTTCTGTAAGTTGTAAGAACGTTTTTGTTCGTACGGTTTATTAAGACGAAGCATAGAACCTTCGTAACCTTGAGCTAAGTGTACGTCGTGTAACATTTTAGCTTCATCATAGCTATCAACAACCGTATTTTTAATAAGCGTCATTGAAGCCGCGATAGGTAGATTAGTTCTTAGCCAGTTAAAACGAGATTCATAATCAGGACCTTCAACTACAGTGTCATACACGTGATATTGTACAAGATGTTGTGCGTCACGCGCGTCCTGATCAGTCGGTTTTTGTTTTCTAACTAATGATATGATCTTTTCGAAATCGTTCTTTAGAGCATGATTATACAGCTCACCGTCTAGTACAGAGTTAGGATGTTTTCTGAAAAAATCTGTTAGATCATACTTAACATGAGCTAGGTTTTTAAATTCTTTACCTGTACGAGAGTATGCACCATCTTTAGTGAATATACAACGAACACCGTCAAGTTTAGGTTGTATGAATACTTTCTCGGACCAGTCGACAGGTTTTTTGTCTACTTTGTATGCGAGCATTGGTTTTATCATAAATTGTATTTATTTTTTAAGTGTTTAATTTTATTTGCTACGATCCTTGCTGACTCGTAGTCTTCTTTTTCTTCTAGTTGTGCTAATCTTTCTTGAAGACCGTCAATCTCTTCGATTATAAGCTCGTCTTGAGTTATAACGCCGAACTCAATATTAGTATTTTCGTCTACCATTGATTGAATATCGGCCTTAAACTCTTCGTCATAAGCTTTTTGTCTTTCGATTATCTTGTCTACAATAAGATCAGCCAACTTGCTCATTTCTTTATCTGTCATTAGGCGTATGTAAATTTATATACAGGTAAAACATACTTGTTAATAAACTTACCTTTGGATTCAGACGTTCTTAAGCCTTCGAATACAAAGTTTGGAACTTTTGTGTAATCGTAAGCATCGCCGTTTTTAAAGGTCAGTCTAAGCCTGTAGCTATCATACTCGTATTCTGCAGTGTCAATTGCAGTTGAGTTTACTTCTATAGCTTGCATTGGTAAAATTAATTTGTTCATAAGTTATTTAATTTAATTGTTAATAATTGTTGTCTCACCAGGGATCGAACCTGGACTCTTTGGTACCAAAAACCAACGTGTTGCCAATTACACCATGAGACAAATGTTATTACATACATATTATCCAAAGACAATCGTATTTAGTTTGTAATTAATCTAGTAAAGCCATGTAAGCTTCAGGGTTATTTTGTCTAAACCATCTTATACCTTTATTATAATCGTCTATCATCTGATCGTTAACTCTATTAGATGCTCTTTCAAATAGCATAGCGCAACCAACTAAAAAGTCATACATACTAAGCTCTACGTTATTTAACTCATACACCTCTCCACTGAAAGGGTTTTTAACTGATTCACCTGCTTTATATAAACAACCGTTAAACCACTCTGGTAGTTCTTGTTTTGTTTCTGTCATAATTAATTTAATATATTATTTACTTCATTTATAAATTCTGCTTCTGTTTTAGGATCATCATACACATATCCTTCGTCTTTTAGCTCGTCAATAACTTCTTCTTCGAATCTTTCAGCTAAATACTCAAACAACTGCACGATAGCATCATCAATAAATTGCTGGTCAAGATCATCTACATATATAATTTCAGGATTATCTTCGTCGCCGTTAGAATATTTCATAAAATCTACAAGAGCATCACTGAGATCGCTGTCGTAATAGTATACGTTTTCATTTACATTTATTCGGTTTTGGTCATACGTTGCTATAAACACTGAATAGCCATCAGCTGTTGACTCTTCGTATATATAAAAATCTGCACCCGTCCATTCATCTGTGAATTTAACATTAAAGTGTTTTAACACTGATTCTCTAGCTAGATCTTCGTCGCTTCCTGCTTGTTTTTCACCGAAGCCTTTAGCTTCTAGTCTTTCGTTAATTAGTTCGTCTGTAATTAGTTTTTTACTCATATTATTGTTTTTCTATTAATTCTGTAATGTAATTCCATACTTGTAGCTGTTTTTCGTAGCCTTCTACTACTTGTTCAAACTCTTCATAAGTAGCACCTCCGATATTACCTGTTCTTAAGTCTTCCTTGTAAGTTTCAAGATCCAAGGTTAGTATTGTAACCTTTGCAAAAGCTTTATTGCTTGCTCTATTCTTAATATCTGCAAGCGTCCATTCACACATAACCATTACGCTACGTTGTTTTCAACTTCGAATACGTCTTCGCCATAACGCCAGTCGAATGATTTTCTGTCAAGATATTCCATATCAGAAAACACAAAGATGTTTAACACTTGACGTACAGTTAAGTCGTCATAGTAAAAGATTTGAGTAAGTAAGAACTCAATATCGAGAATCATGTCAGGATATCTTAGTTTGTTGTCTTCCAAGCCTTTTTTAAACTCGGGCTTTAGCCGAGATAGTAAATTTGATCTCATATATTTATTGTTTTAAAGTTCGTAGCCAAAGTCAATTAATACTTTTTTAAGATCTACGATCTCTTGACACACTTCTAATATGTCTTCAAAGTAAGCATTTTCTGTTATTTCGTCTAATTCTGCTTGTAGTTCTTCGTCTTCAAAAGCAGAGCTTAAGTCAGCTTGAAATTGCTGTAATTCTTGATAAAGGTATTTCATAGTTATAATTTTTTATTTGTTACATTAATATTATCCATTAGTTATCGTATTCTGTTTGTAATTCTAGTTCTTCGTTTATACGCTGAGCTATTTCATAGAAATTAACTTCAGATATAAAAGCTCTTGCATAATCTTCAACTAAATGAGATCCGCTACCCATCTCGTATTGACTAAACACTACATCCTCTACATACTCTTTTATGTATGCTGCACATGTTATAGTGTCAATTTCTATACCATCAATAATTTCTAAGTTTACTCGCCATGTAGCGTAGTTAGTCCATCCGTTGTATTCTTTATTCATAATTTATTTGTTTTAGTGGAGGTGGAGAGATTCGAACTCTCTTCCGTAATAGTTCCATATAGGCTTTCTATCACGTCAATACCAGGTCACCCCCCGTGTGTGCAGACATTTCCTACCTTTGCTTACGCCGAGGTCTGTTATTTATTCGCTGCACATTTGTAACTAGTGAGGGATTCGAACCCTCATACCGTCGTAGTAATGAACTCTGGTTAACTTAATAACTCCTGTTGCATCCATACCTAGTTGCCGCTAGAGTCGGCCTCTGAGAGCAAGTTACTACTTACCCTGATTAAACCTCTCATCTAGCTATTTGCCTAATCCTTTGCAAGAGTCTTTTGTGGTCTTGCTGGTTTGTTAGGACTTATTTACGCCGCCAAGCTCTGTGCACTGATGCACTTACTTCTTGACTGACAATTTGTATTGTATTACCTGTTTTGTGCTCGATAATAGGTACATACGAATATGTTTGAGTTGTTGAGTGCTCAACACACGTTTTATAACCTAATTCCAACCTCACAGGGTGTACTTCATTTCCACATTTACAATACATAGTTTGTTATTTTTATTTGTTACATATATATTATCCAGAGATAATCGTATTTTGTTTGTAATAATCAACATCTACAAGATCCACTTGTTCTAGTAATTTAATTACAGTTTGGTAAACAGTGTAATCTCTTAGATTATAATAGTCATCACCGTTTAAATCATAGTCCGCTATGGCCCATTCCACCTGTTCTTTCAGGGTTTCTAGTATAACATCAGCTTGATACTGAGCTACCTCATCTATTTCGTTCATTTTACTCATAAAATCTGTCTTTCATATTTAATAAGGCTATTTTATAGCCATAGTTTTTAGCCATTTGCATTAGCAAATAATCATTACTTCCATTATTAGCCTCTGTAAACTGTAGTAAATAGTCTTGATTAGGCGTAGCCACTATGCCACGATCTAACATTTTTAATTCGCTTTCTACAAAGTCTTTTATTTTTTTCTGTCATATTATTTAAATTTAGCCGCGACTTCACGGATTTCTGATTTGTCTTCACTGTCAAGCCCAGGTGTTTGGGTAGCATACATGCGTAGTACATAGTGTACGAAAGTGCAGTCGTTATCTGTTAGTTTTATATTTCTCATTTTACATTTTTCTTTACCCAGTTAATAATATATTGTAACCTGTCGATCTCGTTTGGTATTAGTATACGCTTGTAATTGCTTACAACTCTATCAGTATAGCCTTTACCATGCCAATAACCTGTCCAGTATTCGTCTCTGACTTCAATTCTTTTGTTTATTTGATATAGTCGATCAAGATAAGAGGTTTCAATTCTTACATAACCTGATTGATATGACTTGATTTTACGCCCGTCATTTAATAGGAACGTAGATGTTCCGTTTTTGTTTACTTCTATTAGTTTCATAGTTTTATAGTTTTATAGTTTACTTTGTAATCATTCCATCGAGCAGTGTAAGCGAACGACTTGCCTTTAGCGAAAGAGCTTTTCTGCTTTG
>JACKZZ010003411.1_pt1 | contig 47749 bp, 74 predicted proteins | sample 8027871 | NCBI WGS metagenome assembly JACKZZ01 (sample SAMN15724774, study PRJNA655200) | protist metagenome | isolation source: fluorescence activated cell sorting (FACS) single amplified genomes of... | place: USA: West Boothbay Harbor, Gulf of Maine | collected 2000-07-19
ATATGGTTAACCAAAGATTTGCGCCATCATCATTAAGAAAGGGATCTCATGGTAATGAGTATTACACCAATAGACCTGAAGATATGACTACATTCCTAAATTCTATTGGGGAGAAGGATTTTGAACTTAAAAGTGTAAGAAAATAGATAAAATTTAAAACCCACCTTAACAGTGGGTTTTTTTATTCCTCATAATTATTTGATCTCTCGATAGCTTCTTGAATTGTATGTATTAACCATACACAACCACTAGCTAAACAACCATCTAAAAAGATAGCCAAAGGTGCTAATGTTAGTCCGTAACTAGCAAACGGAGAGAATTGTGTGAAATCCATTAAGTGAGCACCCAATGATAATAAAATACCCACCCACGTTGGTAGACACATCATACACCCAAATAGTTTACCAAAAAAGTTAGGGGATAAGTCTTTCCAGAAATCTCTGAAAGATTCGAATATTGATCCGTATATAACGATATTCGATATTCCGTAAGATACTAGTATAAAAAGTAATAACTCCATAATGTTTATTTAATGTTTATTTTTTATTGTTATTTATGATATTTATAATTAAAAGTATTCAAAATGAAGATAATAGTAAATGAAACACAATACAATAAGTTGTTAAAGGAAGAAAGAGGGTTCTCTAAGTCTTCTGAGGACTGGTCAAGAGTCATTACAGATGAGGTAATGAAAACGATATTTGATATTAATGGTGATGACGTAGTTACTATGACTAAACTAAATAGTAAGTATGGTGGTAAAGATTTCTTTAAAGAGTTACCTATTGAGTCAATTATCGTCACAATAAATGTTGAAAGAGTGGAAGGTGAAGAAGGAGGAGCTGACGGGGCTTACATCCCAAAATGGTCACATTTAGAAGATGATGTTATAAAGAATAAGGATGTAGTTGAGGATGTAGAGTTTGACATTATAATGAAATTACCTAAAACTGCTGATGAAACAAATAGTTACGAAGTAATAAGTGATCACCTAATTCAAATATTCTCACATGAATTATTACATGTTAATGAATGGTATAATAGGGATTTAGAAAACCCTGCTGAGATGACAGATTGTATGGGGTTATATATTGATGGTGACCTTCATGGTAATGCTGTTGAGAAGTTAGCTTATATGATATATACTCAGTTAAGTTTTGAGATGAACGCGTTTATTCATCAAGCAGGGACAATGTTAAGAATGAGGGACATCAGATCTTATGATGAATTCATAAAAGAATTACATAGTTTAGTTATATGGGATTTTGTAGAAGCGATGTTAGAGTTTAATTCAGAAGAAGTATTAAAAGAGATTGGGGGGTTAGGTGATAAGGATAAAGAACTACTTAACAATATTAAGATATGTTACTACTCAACAAAGAACGAAGATGGTGAAATAACAATCAACCCAAAAAGTGTCGGATACTCAACAGAAAGATTCTTAGATGATATGTCTAAACGATTCAAAGTAAGGGGAACTGCAATGAAAAGAAAACTTCATAAAATGGCAACAGATGTCATTAAAGAGGGTGACAGAATTAATGAACAATTAGAGAATATTACTATAACTGGTGAGAAGGTATCTGACTTTGATATTGAATTAGATAATCAATTAATTAGGCGTTGGAGTAAAAATAATAAGGAACACGTAGAAAGAGTTCAAAAAATGTTAATATCTTTGGGTTATGATATTGGTAGTTATGGATCAAATGGTGATGGTGTCGATGGGAAATATGGTAAATACACTGAAAAGGGTGTAAAAGAATTTCAAGAAGATATGATGCCAGAAGATCCAAATCAATGGGATGGTGTTATGGGTCCGATTACATATAATCATTTAAAAGATGGTGTTGAGGAGAAAGCAGAGGATGAAGGGGTAACAACTGATTATTTGGTTGGCAACACAGGTGACGATGTAATAGATACACCAAACGATGTAATAGATATCGATGGTGAGATGATTACAAGTATTAGTGATGATATTGATGTAAAAAAGGGTCAATTATTTCAAGCTGGATCAATATCATTAGTGTGGGAGAAAATACTTAACGATTTAGATGATAAATTAGATAGTGCTGGTATTAAATATAAAGTAACTGCTGGGAATGATAATTTCCATAAAGGTAAAAATTCAAGACATAATATTGGTTGTGCTGTTGATTGGGCAGTGAGACCTACATCATCAGTAAATAGATTTAATAAAAAATACGCTGTTAGAGTATATGATATAATGGATAAATTAACGACTACATATGGTGATGAATATGACTTCTCTTGGATAGATGAATACAACCATATGACAAAAGGGGCATCAGGTGCACACATACATATGTCGATTAGTAGAGAATTTTGTGGGGTATCCAATTCTGGAAAGGAAAATACGAGATCACACACACTACCAAAAGACGCAATAGTATAAAAAATAAAATATGGATTACGCAGCAGGAACAATTTTAGTATGTGTAGAAACAAATAGATTTTTATTAGCTTTAAGGGGTGATGGTGGTAATTTCCCATTTACTTGGGCTACAGTAGGTGGTGGTATTGATAGTTTAGAGAAACCATTAGATGCAGCACAAAGAGAATTATTTGAGGAGACTAAAATCCCCTCTGATAATATCGAATACGTATTCTTTGAAAAACAACATATGGGTGAGACAGATTATTATTTGTTTTTGGGGTATTGTGATGAAGAATACGAATGTCAACTGAATGAGGAGAACTTAGATTGGGGTTGGTTTGATATGAAAACATTACCTAACCCATTAATACCGTCATTATATACTTCACTACAAAGAATTTTTACTTAATATTGTTATATGAATCCATATGAATTAGAAGAAAAAGGTATCGAATACGAAAAACGTAAGACAGTTATTGAGAAGGGTAAATTCATCGAAAAGATAAAAAGTGGTTTTGGTGAAGAGATTAAACAAAACGCTGGTATTATTAAGGTAAAAAAAGTAAGTCGATTTAAAAGAATACTCAAACGGATAATGGAAACGTTTTAACAATGACATTAGAAAAAGTTTTAGAAATTGCGGGGGAATTAATAGATAATGATAATATTCCAAAGGAAGGATTAACCATTTCATATACTCTTGATAAAGATATTCATCGTAAACTTGACGAGGAATTATTCTACAAAACAAACAACAACCTTTCCCAATTCAGACACAACAAAACAATCGAAGTAAATCTAGGTGGCATTACCTTCCTTTTTGAGATTTTATGATATTTATATCGGTGAATTTTAAAAAAAAATAAATAAAAGTAAAATATTTAAAACCCGTATATTACTTTATATGGGTTTTTTTATGTACATTTGTTAACTAAATAATATTTATAACTATGTACGGATTAGGACAGGGTATAACCCTTTATAAGAAAAACAAAGAGAGATGGTTTAAAGGGGTCAATTATATCCTTAAACAAATTTACCAACCAATAGGAAGATTTACGAGATTATCAGGAAAATATAAAAATGGTGTTATTGACATTATAAATGGAGAAGAAATATGGTCACCATTGAATAGAGCAGACACACATGGTGGTGTGTTTGCACAAATCCTTAATATATACGAACAAAATGGAATTACCTTTGGTGAAGGTTTAGACATTGATGTAAAAAAAATGTTTAAAAGACTCCTATCAAACGAATCTCCTAATATGTACGATTTCTTTTCAGAAGAGGGTCAATATTATAATGATATAATGTATAAAGATAAAATTGGTATTGAATACACCAAAGGTAAGGGTGATGCTAACGAGAAAGTGGCATTAAAATACTTACAAACATTGTGGAAGAACGATAAGTTTGAGGTAATGGAAGCTGGTGATAGTAGGGATATAGATTTAGGTCAAGATATTATTAAGATTAATAAAGAAGGCGGTGAAACAGCATTTCAAGTCAAACCATTCACAAAAGCTGAATTAATAGATGGTGAGTTTAAAGTTAGTGGTGTTGGATCAGCAAGAAAATATACAGAAAATAATGTACAATCTTTTGTTTTTGTTAAAGGTAATGATATTATCTTAATTAAAAATGTAGGTGTCGTTGAGGATGAAATGGAGAAATCTTATACATTCAGTAAGGATTTTGTAATCAGAGATCCACAAGGTATTTTAAAGAGATTAGAAGACGAAGAAGGTGTGGTTGAAAACTTTATTAAAACAGGTAAAGTATGAAAAACATTGATAAAATAGTAGAAAATTTTCTTGATACTGGTAAGATTGAAGGGGAGGAAGTGGATGATTTATCTAACATTGTGGATGATGAAGAACTTCAGGACGTAGAATACATTAAATCTGAATATGGGTGGTTAAAAGATGATAATAAAATAAAAGAAATATTAAAATCACCCCCATTTGACTATAATCCTCGAAGTATTGGTGTTCGCACCGTTAATGGTTATAGGGTTAAATATATTCTGACTAATGAGTTTAAAAATAAAAATTTTATTATTAATTTTAATGAGTTTAAAGAATTTATTGAAAGAATAAACACTATATTACATTTAAACATCCAAACATCAGAAAATAATTTTAGAACATATGGTTCTGTAGAGAATCAAAAAGACCTTGTTAATAATTTTAAAATGAGTCCGGATGTTTGGAGTGAGAAAAAAAAAGAAAAACAAAAAGCGTTACAATCTTTAGGTTCGGAAGAGGTTGAAAATAGGGTAAACTGCGTTAAAGAAATAATAGAAACCACCCCTATTGCTGAATTACCTAACTCCAAAACTAATCTGTTTAGATCTTGTAATATCCAAAGAAAGGTTACTGATGAGGCATTAAATACTTTAATTGAATATTATAAAGATGATATCTATAAACTTTTTTATTTACGTGTAATCGGTGAATCAAGTAAAAGAGGCTGGGATTGGCACATTAGAAGGCAACAATTTTTAAAAACTATTATTGAAGGTGTTGAGTTAGAATTAAGTCAGAATTATAGGTCAGAATTAAGGCGTTATGTGAAGGGTATAAATGAAAGTGATTATTTATACGTATTTTCAAAAAATGGTGATGGTAAATTAATGGAAACAGAAAAAAACATCATAAAACCAAAAATAGAAAAAACCTATGCGGAGAAATACGAAGAAAGCTTTACTTTACTAGGTTTTAATCAACCTGAATCAAAAGGTGGTTATGAATCTTTGATACATGACTTACATAAGAAGAAGGGTAAAAAAGGTGAGGAGAAAAATTATAATGTTACTAATGAAATAGTAAATGGTACTGATAGTGAGGATATATCAAATTTTATAATTAACAATATTATTGATTATATGAAAGACGCTAAAGATATAATTAAATACGATATTATCCCTAATGAGGGGATTAAGGATAATAAAGGAAAGACAATCATCCCTAAAGAATCCAAAATAGAAGTTAAGAAAATTATTAATAGTGATCACTATTTTTCTGAATTTTTAGCATCACCAGTTAAAAGTGGATCACTAATATCATCTAATGATGATTATAGAAAAAAATATAACAAAATTATTAGTTCAGTTTACGAATGGTTAGTTTTAGATAAAACGGGTAAAAAGGTTAAAAATAAAATTAAAAGTTTAATTACTAATGATTTAGAGGGTATGATAATCGATAATAATATTTATGTACCCAATAACAACGAAAATATAGAGTTTTATTTATCTAATAAAGGTCAGAATAATAAGTCAGACGTAAGACTCACTTTAAGGTATAATATAGATGTTTCTAAATATAAAAACTTTTATAGATTAGGTGATGGTATATGGGAAGTAACAGAAGGTATAAAGTCAAAAAAAGGTATTCTTTACCCACTCGAAAATGATAGTTTAATTAAAGGTAAAGAAAGACAAATAACTGAAAATTCAGATATTTATACTGAATTTGTAGATAAATTTTTAGATTTTTAAAATAATTGATCTTTTCACTAAAAACTACATACTTATAATAATTGCCTAAATTTTTTTACAAAAAGATTATTGCCAATTCAAATATTTGTTTTACCTTTGTCTTAACAAAAGAAAACAACTATGATAATTAAAGGAAGTGATATAAAAGTAGGTCAAGTATTTCAAAGGAGTGGTTATACAATGGAGATTTTAGAAATAATATCTGACAATGGTAAAACTTTAAAGGTTAAAACTATGTCTGAAACTAAAAAAGGTCATAAACAACAAGACGTATTCAACCTTAGAAAAACAACTAATTTGAAAAAAATATAAAAAAGGTGTTGACGGTTTAAAATAAATTGTCTAACTTTGTAGAAGAATTTGAAAGAAGGAATAAAATTAACTGATTAAAAATGGAAATTATGAAAACATTGGAAAACGAAAATAGGGTAGAAATTTCAGAAGGTATTGCAGCTTTAGCTTCATCACTTAATGAATGTGTAAACTTATTTTTCCAAGTGGGGGCAATGAGGGGTAAAGATAAAAATGCTTTACTACAAATGTTCTCAAAAGCGTATTCAGAAAATCCGTTGGTGGCAACCAAAGTATTGTTTTGGGTAAGAGACGCAAGAGGTGGAGCTGGAGAAAGACAAATTTTCAGAGACATCTTAGAGTATCTTGTAGTGAATTCTACTGATGTAGTAAGAAAGAACTTATCATTAATTCCAGAATTTGGAAGATGGGATGATATCTTATTATTAGTAGGAACAGAAGTTGAAGGTGATGTTTTTGATTTAATCAAAACAGAGTTGGATAACGAAAATGGTCTATGTTCCAAATGGATGCCTAGAAAGGGTAAGGTGGCTAACGCCATCAGAAGGTCTTTCAAAGTATCACCTAAAGTATATAGAAAAACTTTGGTTGAGTTGACATCAGTTATTGAAACTGCGATGTGTGCTAAAGATTATAGTGGTGTAGATTATTCTAAACTACCGTCTTTAGCTTCATCAAGGTATCAAAAAGCTTTCCTAAGAAATGATGAAGTTGGTTATGGGGAATACAAAACAGCACTGGAAAGTGGTGAAGCAAAAGTTAACGCTGGCGCAGTGTATCCTTACGATATCATCAAATCTATGAATTTTGGTGGTGATAAAGTTGTGAATAATGCACAATGGGAGTCACTTCCAAACTTTATGGAGGGATCTGAGGAAAGAGTATTACCTGTGGTAGATGTATCAGGATCTATGTCTTGTTCGGCTGGCGGAAACGACAACCTAACTTGTATGGATGTGGCAATTTCATTAGGGATGTATATCTCTGAGAGAAATGAAGGAAACTTCAAAGATGCCTTTGTTACATTCTCATCAAACCCACAATTGCAATACTTAAAAGGTACTCTCGAACAGAGATTAAACCAATTAAGGAGAGCAGAATGGGGTATGAGTACTGATATTAACGCTGTTTTTGAGTTAATCTTAAATCAAGCGAAAATGTATAATATCCCACAGGATAAAATGCCAACAAAGATTCTTATTTTGTCGGATATGGAGTTTAATTCAGCAACAAACAGTAGATGGGGTAATCAAAGTGATTGGAATCCTTCGGCTCAAGATATGATTGAGTCAAAGTATGAAGACGCTGGTTACAACAAACCAGATGTTGTTTACTGGAATCTAAACGCTTCAATGGGGAACTTCCCAGTTGAGTTTGACAAAATGGGTACTGCGATGGTATCAGGGTTTAGTCCATCAATTTTAAAATCTCTATTGAGTGGTAAGTCTATGACACCAGAATCAATATTGATGGAGACTGTTGGGTCTGAAAGATATAGTTTAATTACTATATAAGTTTAGTAATAATTTGCGATTAACACCATTTTATGGTAGTTATCGTAAATTAATACTATTAGTTCATTGAAATAAAAATATTGGTGATTAAAGGAATAATTGCGGCAAATTAAAAAAACTTCAATTTAAACAAATGAAAGGGGAACTTGTCCTACCCGTATGATACCAACCAAAGGCATTAACCGAGAAATCGGGAGTCGACCAGCAGTGTGGGGTATCTTTGGACTTAAACAATTCCGAATCACCAAAATATTTTGATAAATAAAAGAATGGGTACAGCAAAAAAAACACATAGATCAGGTAGAATCTTACTTCGGTAAGATATAACCAATAGGGAGTCGGTTACACACTCCCTACATCGGAAATATGTGAAATAATGGGTGAAGTATAGTAACCACTTATTTCCTGATTCCTCCGAAATAAACAAAAAGTGGAAAAAAATATTCTGAATTATCAAAGATTTAAAGTAAAGGGGGTGGTTATTAATTTAATCACCCTTTTTTTTATGTTTATATTTTTGGTTTTAGGGGTGTAAATGATTAATATTATATTAATAACAAAAATTAAATATTTTTAATAAATGGAAGAATATATCTACATTGGTGAACATTATGATGTCTTGAATAGGGGTATTATAATTAATGACAAAAAAATTGGGTTATCAGATACCCCGCCCCGAAGGGAAAAAGAACTAACAAGAACAAAGAGTCCAGTTAAGTATCGAATCATAGAGGTTTATAAGGTTGACGATATGAAAAGGGTTGAGAATTTACTTCACGCCATATTAGATAGTCGTAGAGTAGATGGTGAGTGGTTTAGAGATGATGATGACACACTAGTTGGTGACTTCATTGGTTTTATGGATAAATATGGTGCTGAAAAATGTAGTATGGAAGAATTAAAATCTATCAACGAGACACCAAAAACTGAAGATAAAAGATTAATTACTGTATTTGATAAATTCGTCAATACTGATCCTGTCGTTAAAGAAGAGGGTATGGTAAGACTTATAAGAAGATATAAGGGTGTTGATTATGATGTAATATTGAATTGTGCGGGTATATTGTGTTTTAAAGGTGGTGAATACGACACACCAAATAAATTGTATAATAATGGTATTGTGAAATATGTGACAGGTAAAAAGGGTGGTAGTGGTACCAATCAAATGACACAATTTACATTAAAAACAACTGGTGAACGATTATCTGAACCTGTTGTTGATTAATGTTTACACTATCAATTATTTTCAATAATTTTATATTATAGAAATAATAAAATTTAATAAAAAAAATGAATGAATGTATTAACAAAAAATTACGGTATTGAGAATGGTGATAGGAAATATCTAACATACTTAATGGATGATGGTAAACCATTAGAATGTATTGATAGTAAAGGTGAGGTAGAAAGGTCTGGTATAGAGATGGACTTACTTAATAAACACGACCTTACATTAGAAAATTTAACATATATTACACTAGAGGAATATTACAGACAAGAGTTAAAGAAAGATGAACCACTTATTTTAGTATTCTATTTAGATAGAGGATTGTGGGAGGATAGACAGATGGTTGCTACGTATGGTGAGAATGTTAAGAAATATTTTGACACTACAGGTGACGATGTAAGACTATTTTTCCTACCAACAGACAAAGAAGAGAGAATCGAATGTATCAATCCGTTGTATATTACAGAACAAAAGGATGTTCAAAAATTGAATACTTTAACTGATAAACTAGAAGAGTTATTTCAAGTGGGGGTTGAGTCTATTGATCAAGAAGGTGATGAAATGGGGTTAACTGAGTAATATGGGAAAAATGTTAAATAAAACGTTACGTGAGATATCCGAAGAGGTGGTAGAAATAGTCAACAACGAATCAACTGACTACGATTCAATTGAAAAGGTTGTAGAATGTTTAGAACATAACTTTGGGGTAGTTGATCATATTTATGAACATGAAGAAAAGTAAAGAGGATATTATTAAAGAGAGAGAAGAGATTGTTCGGAAATGGAATAGTCTAGATTTATTAAAAGGTGTTCATACAAAGGAAGACGCATCAAAGTTATATGAAAGTATGGCAAAGAAGTTTATAACTGGCGATACAAAAAATTACCATTAGGAGATAGGAAGACTCATAGTGATATGGGTCTTTTTTGGTTTTCCAGATATTTATTATTAAATAACAATATAAAAAAAATAAAAAAATGGAAAATGTATTTGAAAAAGTAAAAGGTTTTTTTAAAGGAATAACAGATTTAATGTTCGCGTTTTTAACTGTAGGGGTTTTAGTGCAGGTACTCTTCGGAGGACCAGTATTTGGAATGGATGTAGTTGGAAATGTTGTGGCTTTAATTGAATCTTTAGGTAATTCTGGATTTGTAGGTTTGCTAGCCGTAGTGGTATTAGTCAATCTATTAAATAAGAAATAAGTTTTTTAAAATATATGCATATTTAACGAAAGGCCCACAGAAATGTGGGCCTTTTTTTTATCAGATTTTTATGGTCTAGTTTTAGATTGGTAAACTCTATTTCTCCGCCATCCAGTTTTCTCCATAATTGTTTCATACATCTTCCTACGATTCCTTTTGGGTACGTGACCAGAAAATAATACATTATTTATTTTTTGATTAACACAAAAGTCTCTTAATGTATTATGGAAACGTTTAGCGTCTTTGGTACATTTACAAGTAACAATATCAAATTCGTTATCGTGCCATATCATAACCTTATTGAATATATAGTTAACTTGTTTAACCATACCTTTGGTTTTAATACTTGGTAGGAATATCTTTTTAAGTATGGATTTCATTTCCATTCTTTCATAGTAACCAAATACAGAAAATTTCTCCTCTATTTGATAATGTCTTTTCTCAACTATTGTCCATTTATCTCTTTTAGTTGTGACAGGTAAAGTTCTACCCAACTCATCTCTATCGGTAAATCCTAAATCACCTTCTTCTTTTTCTTTAAGAAGTAGAATTTCATAAACAACTGGTTTGGTTTTTTTGTAGGATATATGTTCTTTGGGGAACAGAACAATGTTCTTATCCACAAGTGAGAAAAATTTAGATTTAGCATTGTGGAGTTGTTTCCCGTTATACAGAATTTTCTTTTTTTTCTTATCTTTTGCTATGATTATCCTATAATCCATACCTTTTCTTTGTCATAAATAATAACTATAATTATTAATAAATAAATACATAGATGAGTAGTCAATACAGAAAAATAAAATATGAGTAAGAACTATTACGATATATTAGGGGTTGATAAAACCGCAGACGAAAAAACAATTAAGAAGTCTTACAGGAAGTTATCAAAAAAGTATCACCCTGATGTGAATTCAGAAGAGGGTGCTGAAGATAAGTTTAAAGATATTGCTGAAGCGTATGATGTCTTATCTAATCCGGAGAAGAAAGAAAACTATGATAATTTTGGGGATCCAAAAGGTAGGCAAGGAAATCCTTTTGGTGGTGGATTTAGTGCTGAAGATATATTCAGCCAATTTGGTAACGCATTTGGTGGTGGTAGAAAACAACAACGTAGACAACCAAGAGGTAGGGATTTAAGGGTTAATATAAAAATAACCTTAGAAGAGGTATTTAATGGTGTCAAAAAGAAATTCAAATATAAGAAAAGAAAAAAATGTGAACCTTGTAACGGTGAAGGTGGTGTAACAGAAACATGTAACCAATGTGGTGGTGTAGGGGTTATTAAACAGATTGCCAACACCCCATTAGGGCAGATGATGCAAGAAATTACATGCCATAATTGTGGTGGTGGTGGTAAAATAATTAAAGATTCTTGTAAAATATGTAATAGTCAAGGATCAATTACTACAGATGAAACATTAGAAGTAGACGTACCGAAAGGGTTAAATGATGGTGAAATAATGGTAAATAAAGGTGGTGGTGATTTTGCTAGAAGTGGAACAAATGGAGACTTAGTTCTACAAATTATTGTGTTACCACATGATAAATTTATAAGAAGTAATTTAGATTTACATTATAGACTAAAATTAAAATACCATAACTTAATTTTAGGAGGGTCAGTGGAGGTAGAAACTATTGATGGTAAAATTAGGATGTCTATTAAGGAGGGAACTAATATAGGTGAAACTTTAAGGGTACCAGGTAAGGGTCTGGTGAGGGATAACCATAAAGGTGACTTACTTATCGAAACTTGGTTAGACATCCCTAAAAACCCTTCAAAAGAATATAAAGAATGGGTTGATAAACTCAAAAATATTAATTAGACTTAAATATAAAACAATAATAAAAACAATAAAAAAATAATGGCAAAATTCGAAGAAGTTTACGAAGATACGTTGAAAATATTCAACAGAGATATTGAGGATAGTCATATCCCAGGATTTTTAAAAATTAAAGTCTTATCTAATGATGGGTTAAAAGATTGCCCAGGTAAAGTTAGTAAAGCAGCAGACATTGTGAAATTTATGACTAAGTATGATATTATCATACAAATTAATGAACCAATTTTTGATCAATTAGGTGATAACCAAAAGGATTATATTATTAAGGATTTATTAGCACAAGTTCATTATGATATGGATAAAGAAAAATTATCCATCAATAAACCAGATGTATCAACATTTAGTGGTGTGTTAAGACAATATGACATTGACACGTACATGGGTATTAAAGATAGTATTGCGTCTCTATTAGAAGAGAAGAAAATTCAAGAAGATTTAGCTAAGCAATCTGCTAAAACTAAAAAATCGTAATGTTGGTATCAGCATTATATATATTAGTTATGATTGGTGGGGTTGGTGCAGGTATTTTTGCATCGATTAAACTTTACCAATGGATAATTAAAAAATAACAAAACTCAAAACAAAATAAAATGAGTGAAGTAATAAATAAAATCGCCACAGATAAAGGCTTAACAAATCAAGAACAAAATTGGGAAATTTTCAGTGTATTAGGAATGAAATGGTCAGAAATCAAAAAATTATCTGATGATGATAAAACTTTCCTTTTAAGTAAAGTAGAAAAAGTTAAAGAACAAATGAGAGCACAACAATTTGCAGGTGCACCCCAACAATAACATGACTATAAAATAGTATATGGTAAAATTAGAATATATATGGTTAGATGGGTACGATCCTGAACCGAATTTAAGGAGTAAGACAAAAATGTATCAGTCCAAAACAGTTAACCCTCCTAAACAGAGTGGTGGTAGATTTGAAGATAACGTATTATTAGAGGATTTACCGATGTGGAGTTACGATGGGTCATCAACCAAACAAGCTGAAGGTAATAAATCAGATTGTTTGTTAAAACCTGTTAGACTTAAAAGGGATCCACAACGTAAAGATGCATATTTGGTAATGTGTGAGGTATTAAATCCTGATGGGTCCCCTCACGAAACTAATACTAGACATTTAATACCTGACATGGATACAACTGACGAAGAAGTATGGTATGGGTTTGAACAAGAATATACTTTGATTGGTGAAAATGGTTTACCATTGGGTTTCCCTGATAAGGGTAATCCTGATCCGCAAGGTAAGTATTATTGTGGTGTAGGAACTCGAAGTGTAAATGGTAGAGAGATTGCCGAACAACATTTAGATGTTTGTTTATCTGCAGGGTTAAACCTTACAGGTATCAATGCTGAGGTATTGTTAGGTCAATGGGAATATCAGATATTAGGTAAAGGTGCTAAACAAGGTGCTGATGACTTATGGTTAACGAGATACCTACTCCATAGAATTTGTGAACAACATGGAGTTCATGTTGAGTTTCACCCTAAACCTGTTGAGGGAGACTTTAATGGTAGTGGATTACATACTAACTTCTCCAACAAAAAGATGAGAGAAGTGGGTGGTAAGGGTTACATATTGGATATATGTAATATACTTAAAGATCGACATGATGATTTTATTAAAGATTATGGATCGGGTAATGAATTAAGATTAACTGGTGAGCATGAAACTGCTGACATCCATACATTTAGTGTAGGTGAAAGTGATAGAGGTGCATCGATAAGAATACCAGTAGGGTTAGTCAATGATGGATGGAAAGGTTATTTAGAAGATAGACGACCATCATCAAACGCAGACCCATATAAGATCACTAAACTTCTAAGTGAAGTGTTAGTTGATGTAGAAGTAGAGGTATTGGTATAAAATGTTTAGTTATATTGGGGGTAAGAGTCGCATCGGCCGTTGGATTAAAGAATTCATACCCTATGATACAGAAACATATGTAGAAGGTTTTAGTGGGGCATTCTGGGTATTCTTTTGTTTAGACATAGAGAAGTATACCAACCTCAAAACGGTTGTGTATAATGACTATAATAAACTTAACGCAAACTTATTTGCTTGTGTTAAGAAGTATGAGGAATTCTATGAATATCTGAAGGATGTTCCTAGACAACAAAAGGGAGAATTCCCTACACCACCTGAACATAGAGAGAGGTTTGATAGATATCAGAAGGATGCATTCGGTACAGAATTTGATTTTGATCCTGATAACCCTAATTTTGAGTTGGGTAAAAAGTATATCTATGTGATTACACAGGTGTTTAGTGGTAGTAAACCGGAAACATCTAAATTCATAGATTTGAAGGGTAAGTATAGTTGTAAACTTAATGCTTTCCTTAATAAATTGAGTAACCCTAAACACCATGAATTCTTTAAAAAGATTACCTATGTAGAGAACATGGATTTTGCTGATGTTATTGAGAAGTATGACTCACCAACAACTTATATATATTTGGATCCACCATATTGGAAAACAGAGAATTACTATTCCAACCATGACTTCGACAGAGAGGATCATGAGAGATTGGCAATTGCAATGAAGAAGATGAAAGGTAAATGGGCTTTGTCTTATTACTATTTCGATTTGTTAGAGGAGTGGTTCCCAAAGGATGAATATGTGTGGAAAGAAAAAGACTTTGCTAAAGCTGCCGCAGCAAAGAAAGGACAGAAACAGAATATGGGTACTGAGTTACTTATAATGAATTATGATACACTACAAAAATGGCAGGAGCAAATAATGTTTGGTGAAACACAAAGTTTAATAGGTAAAGAATGAAGACGTTAATAAGATATGCTGGTGGTAAAACAAGAGCAATAAAAAAAATTACACCATACGTGGAAGGTTATGATAAAATCATATCACCATTTATGGGTGGCGGGTCATTGGAAGTACATTGGGCTGGTGATTTAAATAAAGAAGTTATTGGGTATGATGTATTTGATATGTTAGTTAATTTTTGGGATCAACTATTAAATAACCCAACACAACTTGCGGAAAAGATGGGTGATATCACACCTAATGGTGAGGAGTATAAAAGAATCAAAGAAATTCTAATGACTTTGGATAATACACAAGAAATGTTAAAGGATTGGAATACAGATCACTATAAACGTGATAATGTGATTTCTTTGGATGACATTACTAAGGCAGCATATTACTACTTTAACCATAATTGTTCTTATGGTCCTGGTTATCTAGGTTGGGGTAGTTCTGTTTATTTAAAACAAGATAAGTGGAATAGTATGGTTAATAAAATTAATGATTTTAAATGTCCTAACCTATCTGTTGATCAAATGTCATTTGAACAATCTATCAAAAAACATAATGGTGATTTCTTGTATTTAGATCCACCTTATTATTTAGAGAAGGATAAAGATAATAAAATGCATAAAGGTATGTACCCTATGAAGAATATTGATATTCATCACACTGGTTTCGAACATGAATTATTAAGAGACTTACTATTGGAACATAAAGGAGATTTTGTGATGTCTTATAATAATTGTGAAACTATAAGGGATTACTATAAAGATTTTGAACAATTCTTTCCTGAGTGGAGTTATTCTATGTCTAATGGTGAACAAAGGATTGGAAAGAATAGGATAGAGTTAAATGATAGTAAAATTGTTAAAGAATCACATGAAATATTAATTGTAAAACGAAGATGAAAGTAAAAGATTTTTCAGAAAATGTTTATAAAGTTTGTGAAATGGAATTATCTAATAATAATTCTTCACCGTTGTGGGGTATTATATGGGATAAAAATATTTCGAAAGATTTATTGACTAAAAGGAGTGGTAGATGTTATTTTATAGTTGTGGGTAATGAAATTTATAAAATTGGTTACTCTGATTGTAAGGGCGGTATCAAAAGAACTATTGATACATACCGATCACAAGGTAATTCAGGATCACCATCAGATAGGACATATGGGGTACATATGTATATTACCGAAGAATTATTAAAGGGTAAAAAAGTAGAAGTGTACTTCCAGTCAACGGAAGAAATAGAAGTGGGGGTAAAGTTAGCTAATGGAAAAAATATAAAAATGTTAACTTCTATTTCTGGTAAAAATTTAGAGGTAGAAAATATTAAACTTTATAAGGAAATGAAAGGTGGGTTACCTTTATGGAATACACAAGAAAGTAATATTAAATACCCAAAATATATAATTGATGGTAGAATTGACTTAATTAAAAACAAGAAGAGAGTTACTATCGAAGAAGTTAAAGAAAGAATAGGTATATTATGATTTTAATTTGGATAAATAAAACAGATGTGGATTATTTCATTAAGAAATTAAACGACATCCACGAATATAAAAGTAATAAATGTAATTGCTCTACATTCCCACCAAAGGATATAGAAAATTACCTACAACTATTGATTTCGTATGATGAATACGTACAATTAAAAGATAAAGGTGTCATATAATAATAATAAAACAAAAACAGAGAAAATATGGAAATAGTAATTTTGGTTTCAGTCTTATGTACTTTGGGTGTTGTTGGAATAGTTACGGCTATTTTGGTTGCGTTTAATAAGTTAAACAAAAAGGTTGATGATAATAATAATTACACTAATAGAGATATAAATGGTGTATATGGGTTTATAAAAATTGAAAAGGGTGAATTAATGGAAGAAATTGCCTCAAATAACAGAAACATTCATAGTGTTATAAGTGAAAAAGATAGAGAATTAGAAGAACGTTTTAATAATCTTTTTAGAGATTATGAAATGTATAGGAGTGATGTCGATAAACGATTTGATGAATGTTTTTCATTCGTAGATAGTCGTTGTGACAAATTAGATAGTAAAATGGAGGGCAAACTTTGTAAGTGTTTACCTAACGTAAAACAGTTACTTACAGATTAATTAGAATAAAATAAAAAAAAATGACACTTTTACGACCCATACATTAGTTTGTATGGGTTTTTTTTGTATCTTTGTTGTATGAGAAAACTTAAAGCGTATATAAAACCACATTCAGAAGATGGTGAAACACCCACTTCATTTGTATTTGATCAACCAAAAGGGTGTAACAAAGTTTATAATTGTTATAAAACATTGGATGACGAATTTAAGTTAGAAAATCTCACTAGTGTAACCATTTATGGGTATGATTCAAACGAAGAAATGGAAAAAGAGGTAGAAGAATTTCAGTCAACCCTTCCAAAGTATCTACATAAATATGTACACGCAACAACAACAACTAATTGGTTAAACGAAGATGGGTATACTGATTATGAACATAATGAACCAGCAATAACTGTTAGTGTTTATAGTGGGCATGTTTATAATGAGAATAAACAAAAGAAGGTTGTGAGGTTAGTTAAAGAAGTAAAAGAATTTTTTATAAATAATTAAATAAAATAAAATGACAGTAGAAACAACAATAGGGACAATAAAATTAAATTAATATGTCAGAAAATATAAAGAAGGTATTATTAATCGTAGGGTTATTATTTATGTGGGTATTATTGATTTGGTCAAATGAAGAACCACCGCACATTATAATCATTGATGATCATGAATATGTGGAAGAAGTTAAATGGACACACAGAGATTACCAAACAATACGAAATCATTCACCAGAATGTAAAATTTGTAAGAATGAAGATAGATAAATTTAGTCAGTCATGGTATCAGATAATGCAAGTCATCCTTAACAATAAGGGTGGGTTTATAAAGGTATCGAGTGATAAATTCAATGAATTCCTTTCTTACCTTGAGGTAGAGGAAAGATATGAGGATTGCCAATTTTTAGTGAAATATAAAACAGAAATAATATTTGAACAAAGATGAGTGACATATGGTATATGAAAGAAGATTATAGAATGAATCTATTGTCTTTAATGGCTCAAGATGATTACACTGCTGGTAAGCTTGATGTAATTACTGATGTGTTGAATAAGTTAAAACAAATTAGTGGAGGATGAACAAGGAAGAATTTCTTCAATTGGTAGAAAAAGAACTATCACTTGCTACCAAGAAAATAAAATGGAGGAAGCGGAATAGGTGGTGGCTAAAACATTGGCAAAATCTACAGATTAAGTATTTACAATATAAAAACCAAAACAAAGATGATGGAAAGTGATATACCTTGTATAGAATGTGGTTGTACCATTTATTGGGACAACGGAGAATGTGAAAATTGTGGAATGGATAATAATATTTAAATAATATGGGATCGAATTTTTATAGAATTCCTAAAGAGGAAGAGATGACTAAACGACACGTTCAGTTATATGAGGATGTTAGAAGGATCAAATTAACACCATCTAACATAGAGAATGAGTTTAAAGAATCTATTGAGGATAGTTGGGAAACACAATCTGTGTGGGATAAGTTTATTGATGGTACAAAGATACATCTTGGTAAGAGATCCGCTGGTTGGAAATTTTTATGGAATTTTAATGAAAACAAACACTATTCCAACAAAGAAGATTTACTTAACTTTCTTAGAAGTGGTAGAATTGTTGATGAATACGGATCTGAAGAAAATGTAGAGGAGTTTATTGAAATGTCTTTAACTTGGGGTCAAAATGGATGGGATGAGTCAACTTACATCGAAGATAATCCTTCACATAAAAATCCACACTTCATCGAAAGAGAAAAGTATGTAGATGGTTTAAGGGTGTCGAGCTCGACTGAATTTTCATAAGTAAATTTTGGTTACCATTGGTGTTATCCCTAATACTTTACAAGCTGATAATCTTGTATTACCAGCAATAAGGTATGGGGGATAATTTTCCATATATAAAACTATAGGTGTTTCTACCACACCACCATTTCTTAATGGTTCTAATGAATGTTTAAGTATCCTTTCATTACTTCTACCATAACCACCAATTACATTGTAAATAGCTTCTTCTGTTTCTAATCCCCAACTATCAGTATTTTCCATTTGTGACCATTCTTCATCAGTTAGAACTTCTATAGTACTATTCCAATAACCATTAATTAAACTACTTAATGTTTCTTCATAATCATCACCTATTTCAGATGCGGTTAATTCGAACTCTTCTTCCTCATCTTCATAATCAGGTTTAACCCATTTGATTGGATTTAGTTGTTCCCTTAATATTCTTTTAATTATGTTTTTCATCCCATTTTATTATTTTTGATTTATGGGCATTCTCTGCAAACTCTTTATCGGTTGTAAACCCCCAAGTTTCATCACCTTTTTTTCTTTTGTAGAAAACAGGGGTATCAATATATCTAATCTGATACTCAAATTCAGGTTCTTTTGATTCGTTTAATATATTAATTAAAGATAATTTCATTCTTTTATATAAATATCCATTGCCAAGTAAAAAGAAAGGCTTACATTTGTAGTAACAAAATTAAAAAATTTTAAGAAATGGATGATAAAGAAATGTATATTGAGAGTTGTATGGAGATGGGTATGACTAGAACTGATGCTATTGAGAAATGGAATTTAAAACAAGATTTAGATAAAAAAAATTAGGAATATGAAAAAATTATTATTAGTATTAAGTGTTGTGTTAATGTTAGGATCCTGCACTGAAAATGAAAGAGCTAAATCTTTTGGTGGTGAGATGACTATCAATATACCGAAAGGTAATAAAGTAACCAACATTACTTGGAAAGAAAGTGAATTATGGTATTCATACCGACCATTTGCGGAAGGTGAGAAACCACAGACACAGACTTTTGTAGAAGAGTCATCTTTTGGGATGATGGAAGGAAAAGTTATCTTTAAAGAGTCTAATTAGGTTTTTTAAAGTATTTATAATAAAATTATGTTCAGTTTACTGAACATTGTTCTTTGAAAATATGGGCTCGAACGGTATTGATTGGGTATATCGATGAGAGAGTAAGCGTGTCGTATTTGGAGCGTTAATCCGAAAAAACGTCATAATTGACAACAATTCAGAATTAGGGTTAGCCCTAAATGAAAACATTCTTGCGAATGGTATCTCAGGTACTATTGCAAAAGAAGAGGTTGTATTCGCCTAAGAGAATACAATGGTGGTAACCCACCAACACTTCGTTAGTGATCGAAGTAAACTTTCACTCAGAGGGGTTATTAGTAACTAAACTGTAAAAGTGGGAACTATTAAACTTTGCTAGAATTAGAAACTAGATACACACGTAGAAAGCCTTTTACAGGTACAGCAAGACGAGGGTTTAATTTTGGACCCACCAGTTAGTGATAATTGGTTAAAAATTGGATGAATTCAGGGAACTCTTAACACGTAATGGTGATGACAATCCTGAGCCAACCCTACAGAGTAGGAAGGTGCAGAGACTACCTGAGCTATAGCGATATAGCTTAATAACAGGAAGTAGTTAGGGTTAGTAACCTAATGAAAAAGCGTCCAACATCTTATAGTGAAATAAGATGATGATATAGTCCGATCCTTATAGAAATTAAAGGAGTATTTGCGAATCCCTCCGAGTCCACCATGAACTTTTGTACTTCTTGGCATATCTTAGATATGCCGAGAAAACAAAAGAAATATCATTACATTTATAAGACAACTTGTGATGTAAGTGAAAAATATTACATAGGAATGCATTCAACTGACGGTTGGTTGTTTGGTAAGAAAATAAAATAATGGGGGAATCAACGTAGGTGAACAGCGCAAAGTAACCTACAAAAGTTTAGGATAAACTGCTGCAAATACTAGTAAAAGCTCAGCAATAACGTTGGTGAATATATGTCCCAATCACCCCAAATTCAAATGAGTTTCCTTATTCTCTAAAGATAAGGTGGTGGTAGTATTGGCTGAAAAAGAAAAAAAATCAGTTGACCTCATAAAATAACCTCATACGAAAGTGTGGGGTTTTTTGTTTCCTATATATTAATCTCTTGAATCACCAAACCGTTCAATCATCCCAGCCCTTATTTATGGACTTTTTATAATATCATTATATTTATGATAAAATAGATTACTATGAAAACAAGGTTAGACGAAACAAACCACATGAGAAAGTTAATGGGGTTACCATTAATTAATGAAGGATATTCTGGTGATGACAAACCCCATTGGAAAAGGTTAGTTACTAAATATGGCGATGAGCAATGCTCATGGTGGGAAAATAGAAGAATAAGACATGATGATATAGTTGATAATATAAAAAGACAACCGAAAATTTTTATTAAGAAATTGGAAGATGCACAAAAAAGTAATGATAAAAATAACCCCTACTGGGGAAGCCCTTTCAGTAAAATAGAATTAAGTAAGAATAGTATTGATCAGTTTATCGCTGATTTGGAGAATTACATAATCGGACATTGTGTTAGTGGTAGAGATGGGGTAGGTAGGAAAATAGTATTACGATCACTAAATGAATTAGAGGGTGGGTTATTAGATTTAATGAAAAAATTAAAACCTAGTGGTACTGATATTGTTGCAAATTTTGATAAGGAAAAGGTAACTGATGATTTGGCTAATAAGACAACCATTAAAGATGGTGTGGTTCATGTGCCGTTTTCGGTAGATGATTTTCCGAAGGAAGACTGGGATTTATATTTTGAAGATTTTGATGTTAGTAATAATAAGTTTGGTTTTACCGATTATGTTGTTAAAGAATATGGTGCTGGTAAGGTTGATACGCAAGAAATATGGAAAGAGTATCAAGAAGCGATTTTACATAGGTTAATGGATGAAGGGTAATTAATTCCCTATATATGAAATATTAAACCTCATACGAAAGTGTGGGGTTTTTTTATGCGCTTTATTTAAATTTAGATATTTATCATAAAAGTAAAGGTTATGATAAAAATAAAACAAATATTCTTAGCATTGGTAATGTTATCCTTAACCTCACTATGTTATTCTCAAAGTGATTTACCAAGAGTTAAAGACTTAGATAATCAAATTATTGAACATACTGCATACACAATGTCTTATAATGAAACATGTGAACAACCTAATTGGGTTAAGTATCAAGTTACTAAAGAGGATTTAGAAGATAAAACTGCCAAAAGAAAGAATAACTTCAAAGAGGATAAATTGATTGTTACTGGGTCAGCACAACTTGTTGACTATAAAGGTAGTGGTTATGATAGAGGTCATTTAGCACCTGCAGCAACGTTTGTTGATAGTCAGAAGGAAATGGATGAATCATTCTTTATGTCTAATATGTCTCCACAGGATCCATCATTCAATAGAGGTGTATGGAAACGTATTGAATCATATGAGAGAAAAATGGCAATGGAGAAAGATAGTGTATGGGTTATATGTGGAGGGATCCTTACAGAAGATTTAAAAACAATTGGGTCAAACAAAGTTTGTATACCTGAAATGTATTATAAAATTATATATACTTCAGATTGGCAAATAGGTTTTTTAGTGAAGAATGAAAAATCCGTTGACCCATTATATAACTTTAATCAACCTGTTGAGGTTATCGAGATGGAATCAAAAATAAACTTTATGTTAAAATAAAACTATGGCAGAAAGAAAACATTCAGATAGAATTAAAATGGCTTTAGAGGAGTATAATGATCAACATCCTGACAATCCAATCATTGAGCATACTCCTGAAAAAGATGATAGAAATCCTATAATTAAGTTATGGGATAAGATAGGTAAGACAGGACAAGTGATTGCATTAGTGGCGGGTATACTTACTGGGTTAACAACGATCAAACCTTACATAGAGGATAGTATAACATTTATGGGGGATTTTATATACTCTGTTGAGAAAACTAGGGATAACACTAATAGGATAGTGAAATTAGAGAAATCTAATGAGGTGAATATGTCAATTACTAAATCGCAATTACACCCATTCTACCATACAAATCCTGATGGTGATAAGGTTAAATTATATCAAACAAAACCAGTACATGGAAAAAAGATGACATATCATTTTATTGATTCTTTAAGTATGCCATTGGTGGCTAATGAGAATTTGGAGTCAGGGTATTGGTATATCATTGATGATAATGGAAATTATAGTGAAATTAGAAAATAACAACTAAATAAATAAATAAAATATGAAAACAATAGGAAAAAAATTAAGATGCTTTTATAGTATCTTTAAAAACGACAATGATTGGAATGAGAAATCTATTGTAGGTTTCATGGCATTCTCTGTAATGGTATTATTTGCCGTTGTAGATTTAGTTACGGGATACTTTGGAAAAGACCTTGTAATCCAAGAGTTTATATACAACTCGTTTGTATGGATGGTATTGGGTTCTTTTGGAATTGATGGTATTACCAAGTTTGCGGGTAAAAACAAATCTTCGGAAGAAGACTTAGGTTAATAAAATATGGGGAGATAACTACTCCCCATATTTTTCATTCATCTCTTTTTCGTAATCAGTATAATCAACTATATCGTACAACTGATTAATATCTAAACAGATAAACTCTGTATTACCTTCTAAAGTAATTTCATGTTTATGGAAGTGACCATAAAACCATTTATCTAATGTTTGAGTCTTATTTAACAACTCATACATCTGATTAAGTTTACCTCGTTCAATGGTTAACTCTGTTTTGAGTTTCCCATCATTACGGGCAAAGTCCTCAACGATAGGTGCAAAACCATTATCATTTCGTGGATAACAGAAAGCTGGTGCAGTATGTGTTACCACAATATCCACATCCCCAGGTTTTAATTCTTCAAGTTTATCTTCATCTAAAATGAATTTCTCACCAGTCCAATAACATTTTCGATCATTACCATAACGAATGTTAGATTCGTTTTCGACAATACGTGGGCGACGATCGATGCTCGTAGCACCTCCTACACCTAAAACACCTTTACCCTCAATAATAGTTAAGGTATAGTCAGGTAATAGTTTAAGGTTAGTCATATTCACAGTACCATCAAAGAAGTATGGGTTATCGCGGTTACCACGAATTCCGTAAAACACTATGTTGAATTTTTTAAATTGTTCATTAATTCGATCAAGGTTTTCCATTTCTTGATCGTAAGCGATAAACCCCACGCCTATGTCCCCAACGTGATAGATAGTAGTATCTTTAATACCCTTCTGTTTAACCATCCATAAGATGTGTTTCCAGTTTCCATGTGTGTCCCCAAGTAGTATCAAAATGTATAATTTTTAGTTAATAATAACAAAGATACACATAATTTTTGACTTTTTCAATATTAAATAGTATTTATAGGTATAACACATGTGGAACGAAGAGAAAATATCATTTATAAAAGAGCACTTCCCTACAAAGGGTAGTAGGTTTTGTGCAAATGAATTAGGGTTTGAAATTAGACAAATCCGATCAAAAGTACAATACTTGGGGTTAAAAAAATTACCACCTATTATGATGGAAGATTTCATTAGTATCATTAAACCAGAGGTATCTTACTTTTTGGGGTTTCTTTGGGCTGATGGTTGTGTCTATAATAATAAAATAACAGTGGAGTGTAAAAAAGAGGATATTGAGGTAATAGAGGAAACATTTGATAGTGTTGCTAGGTGGAACAAGTATGTAAGGAATAGAGGTTATAGTGATGTTAAAATATTGGATTTATCAAGTAAAGAATTAAAAGATTTTCTAATAGAGAATGATTATAAGAAAAAGTCAGGTGTCTCACCTGATAAGATTTTAAATAAAATACCTACTGAATTACGACATTATTTTCATAGGGGTTATTTAGATGGTGACGGTGGTTTTTACTTCAACCCAGAACTTTATTTAAGGAATATTAATTTCAGTTCTGTTTATGATCAGGATTGGGGTTTTTTGGAAAATCTATGTATTAAACTGGGTATCACCACATACTCTATCAGTAGGAGAGAAAGTAAGAATGGTAATAAACAATCATCATTTAGAATAACTAATAAGAAAAGTATTAAAATATTCGGTGACTATATATATGATGGTAAATCTTTCGGTTTGGAAAGAAAAAAACAAAAGTTTTTAGAAATGGTAGTGCATAATTGAAATATTTAGCTTATCTTTGTAAAACAAAAGAAAACAACTATGAAAAACTTACTAATAATATTAATGATTTTAATCTCTTCAGTAGTGTATGGTGTTTCCCCATCAGACAAAATTGAACTAACAAGTGTTGATGTTAACTACATTGAATTACTTGTGTTGGAAAAAATTAATGATTTCAGAAAAGAATATAACCTTAATACATCACTACCCAGTGAAAAATTAAAAACCAGTTCTAGAAATCACTCACAATATATGTCAACTTCAGGTTTTTTCAGACATTCATATAATAGAAATCAATTTACAACTGAATGTATTGTTATAAACGCAATAGATGAACTTGATACATATGATGATATTGCTAGTAGATTATTTCTTTCGTGGAAACAATCCAAAAAAGGACATTGTGAAGCTATATTAGTAGATATGGAATATGCATATGTTGGTATTTCCATCAATAAAGAACCAACAGAAACAGGGTTATATGTTATATATGGAACCTATCAAAGTTATTATAAAGATTAAATACTTGGTTTGGTAGGTTTAGTGGAAGTTCTTCTAACCTTACCACCAATAGAACTACTTTTTAAGGCTTGGAAGAACTTTTCTCCTGTAAGATTAACCGCTTCTTTTGATTTGAAAACACCTTCTCCTTGAAATTTATTCATTCCTGTTACCTTAATTAATTCTTCTTGGGTTAATGACCCACTTACTATACCTGCTTTTTTCATCTGTTCTAAAACATTCGCTGTTGCACAACTTCCTTTAGCTTGTGCGTATGAACCTGCGTCAGAACCACTAGGTGATGTCTTACATTGATCAACCATAGAGGATTGAGTGAATGTTTTATCTTCAGGTTTTTTATACCAAAACCAAGCATGGATAGCATCTTTATATATTTTAAAATTATCCCAAGGTAAAATTTCTGCAGAACCTACTATCTCAATCTTACCTTGAATATATTGCTCTCTTCTATAATCAATATGATCTTTTCCTTTGGTAGTATCCCATTCAGTTGTACCTACTTTAATCACTGGTACAATTTCAATTCTTTTTGAAACATCCCCTAACTTCAATTGTAAATATTTTACTATTGTATTCGCTCTAGCTTTAGCTAAAGAACCCGATTCTTCAAAACCAGCAGGGTTAGGTACCTTTGATTCACTAGCTTCAATAGTAACTTTAAATTTAGCATTAGGGTATTTCTTAACGAAAGCTAAAATACTGTTAACAACCTTATCAGTTTCCGGTTGACTTAAATCGTGTTCTTTATATTTCCCCGATTCAAAGGTAGTATTTAAATTAAATGTTTGTGTTTGTGATCTTGATGTCTGCTCATTCAATAAATCAACGTTTTTAATGATATAGTCTAGTTGACTTTCTGTAATGTATATCTTTTTTCCCATGTTCTGTCTATTTTTATTATAAATATCACTTAATTAATAAAAAAAATACAGAATAACTCAAATAAATTGTTTTAAAGGGATATATACAGATATGGGTAGAAAGACACCGAAAAGGGGTAAAAACCCCCTAAAATGTACAAAATATATAATTTTTTTAGTTTATACAAATATAGTGAAAATAATTCAAAGTATCACTATATTAAGATATTTATTATAAACAAAGAATAAGATACAACCCAATTATATTGGGCTAGTTATTTGAGTCAAAAAAGTTTACTAAAATAAATAAAAGTAAGTTGTATTATTGTTTAAGCAATATTTATAATTATAGAAAAAACGAAATAGTAGAATACAAACAGAACAGATATTATAATGAAAGTATTAATTAATGAAAATAAAAACAGGTTCTTAATGAAAGAATTCGGTGATAATGTTTCTAATTGGAATGATTGGTTAGAGGGTATCTATGAATTCACATCTTCACCACAATTTGAAAATTCTGGTTATGAGGTCGTTGCTTATGGTGTTAATGGTGAATATCTTGGTTATTGGGATAGTGATTATGATACAGGATTTGTTGTCACCGAAATGGTGGATGAAACAATATCACCTGAATTAATGCAAGATTTAAAAGCGTTTCATGGGGATAGTTTAAAGTTATCTAACCTTACTGAAAGTTATTATACTAATAGAAAATCTGTTGACGGTTATATTGATGGCTCGGACATGATAGGTGAACGTATATGGGTACATACTAATAGAACAAATAGGAACATTGGTAGAAATGGTATGTTAGGTATATATGATGTTACTAGTGAAGGTAATAAAACAGGAAAAGCTGGTAGGTATACTAATGAAGTTAGGTTAACCGAACCTATTCACTTCCAAACCTCAGAATCAGGTGCTAAAAGAATACAAAAATCAAGAGAAGAAGAGGGAAAAGATAAAAGGCAATTAATTGCTGGTGTTTCTGGTGTTGTTATACCGATTAAAGGTAGTCTAAGTGATTTTGAGAAAATAAATTATAACCCCTTTGATAAAGATCATGCTTATTTTCAAGTTGAGGGTGATTCTGAAAAGAAAGAAATTATAAGTGCAAGTGAAGTATATTTAAACGCTAGTGAAGATGGTGAATATTTTATGTTTGCGAAAGGTATACTATTTAAAAAAATATAGAAAATGAAAATAATAATAACGGAAGAACAATTTATTTCCCTAATAAATGAGGGAAAAAAGAAGAAGAAAGACAATACATTATGTGATAGGGGTATCGCTTCGGCAAAATCAAAATATGATGTGTATCCTTCCGCTTACGCTAATGGGCATGCGGTACAAGTATGTAAAGGTAAGATTGCTGGTTTAGATGGCAAGAAAAAGTGCGGTGGTAACTACTGCAAAGGTAAAAATGAATCTGTTGAGAATATATCTGAAGATTTGTCGGTTTGGTTTGGGGATAAAAAGAAGAAGAAAGGTGATAAACAACCACAAGGACCTTGGGTAAATATCTGTAAAAAGAAATCTGGTGGTGGTCATCCTGAATGTGGTAGAGATGATGCTGATAAAGGTGGTTATCCTGTTTGTAGGGCTAAAAGTGTTGCGTCTAATATGTCACAATCAGATAAAGATTCGGCTTGTAGGAGAAAAAGGGATAAGGAGAAGAATGATGGTAAATCAGGTAAAGGACAATCACCTAGCCCAATCAAAGTTAAAAATTACAAAAAAGATTAAGTATGATATCAGTAAGAAAAATATTAAAGGAAGAGGTTGAGAATTATATGTTCCTACAAAACCTCAAAACAATTAAAACACATGTGGATATGTTATTATCTAAATCACCAGAAGAGTTAGATGAAATCCTTAAAGAACATGATTGGGCATCTGATCATATATCAACAGCTAAGGATGATGTAGAAGAGGTTTGCAATTTCTTCACCAATGGTTACGTTAGTGAGGGTAAAAAAATGGGTATAATTAAAGAAGCTGAATATCAAGGTAGGAAAGTAAAACTTAACAACCCAATGCAAGGTGACGTTAAAAAATTCAAGGTATATGTAAAAAACGATAAAGGTAACGTTGTTAAAGTTAATTTTGGACAGAAGGGTATGGTAATTAAAAAGAACAACCCAGAGCGAAGAAAATCATTTAGAGCTAGACATAATTGTGATAACCCAGGACCTAAATGGAAAGCTAGGTATTGGTCATGTAAAAAATGGTAATATGAGACACGACAATAAAGATATAGGTATGTTTTCGGATGAGGATCCAAACAAAAAGAAAAAGAAGAGAAAAGTTAAAGTAACAGAATCTCAATTCAAAAGATTATTTAAAGAGGATACTAGTAACCCTGAAATGTCATTCGAAGATATATATAAAACTATGTATCCAAAGATGTTTAATATGATATGTAAAAAATACACCAAAGATAATGATAAAGCACAGGAATTTTGCCAACAAGGTTTCCTTAAAGTATGGAAAAATTTAGATAAATATGATGGTGTTGGTTCATTAGAAGGTTGGGTAAGTTTTGTTATTAGGAATACTATATTAGATGAGCTTAGAAAAGAGAAAATGAAGTTTACTGATGGGGAAGATGGGTTTGACTTTGGAAGGTTAGATGTGGAAGATAAACCATATGAGGAGCCTAATTTTTCAGAAGAAGATGTTAAAAATGTATTACCACAATTACCACCATCATATAGTGAGGTATTCGATATGCATTATTTCCAAAAGATGAAACATCAAGAGATTGCTGATAGGTTAGGTATTAACATAGGTACATCTAAATCAAATCTATTTAAGGCTAAAAAGAAATTAAGGGAGATATTACTATCTTCATTAAATGAAGAAGAAGATATAAGTGGAGATGACACTGGTGGTTCTTCATCGGAAGGATCAACAGGTACTGTATGGTCATCAGGCGTATCATCTTACGATAGTATTACTAGAGGACATTCACCAGTAGGTAATGGTGTATGGAATTCAGGTATTTCTAGGGGTGTGTCTAACTCTTGGGTTTAAAAAAAGGGCAAATTAACCCCTTATTTAATTAATTAGACCCAGATGGTTTTGGTTTAGGCTTTGGTTTACCACAACCACAACCAAAACTTAATATATCACTTTTTACCATAATTTCTATTTTTTTTATTATTTATTATAATGTCTTTAATATAAATATCTTTTAAATTAAAATAAAGGGCGTGGTGTTATGTAAAATATTTTATATATCTTTGTAAGTAAATCAATATTTAAATACTATTGGGATTAATCCATAGATAATTTTGTTAATTCAAAAAAAAAGCTTACATTTGTAGATATGAATAAAGAAAAACTAAAAGAAGTATTATCATTACCCTCAATATCAGGTAACGAATCAATAGTTAGAAATTACATTGCCGATTACGCCATAAAGAATGATATAAAAGTAATGGTGGATGACAAAGGTAATATTTACTTAACCAAAGGAAGTGATAAGATGACAGAAGGTGAATTTTATCCTTGTGTTGTCTCACATATGGATACTGTACATAGAAGTCACTCAGATTTAATAGAAAAGGATTTAAGGTTAGATATTGAAGAATACGACCATAAAGTAGATACAAAAGATGGTATCGTTAACCAAACAGGATTAATCGCAAAATTACCGGGGACTGATACCCAAACAGGTATTGGTGGTGATGATAAATGTGGTGTCTTTGTATGTTTAGAAATGTTTGAAGAGCTTGACATACTGAAAGGTGTTTTCTTTGTTGAAGAGGAAATAGGTATGAAAGGTTCTAAAGAAGCTGATATAGATTTCTTTAAAAATGTAGGTTACGCAATACAATTTGACGCACCATCTGCCAATTGGATAACAGAAACTTGTAGTGGGGTTAAACTATTTGATAGTGACTTCAAAGAGATAATCAAAGAAACATTATCTGATGGTGGGTATACTAACTATAGTTACGATCCCTTCACAGATGTTAATCAGTTAGCTCAGAAATTTGATTTCTGTTGTCTAAATTTAGGGTGTGGTTATTATAGACAACACACAAATGGAGAGTATGTTATAGTAGAAGAGGTTGAGAAATCATTACAGGTGGGTATTAAACTCATTCGACATTTAGGTATTAAGGATTACATACATAAGAAAGAGTCGAAGATATTGAAAGAGGGTCGGAGTGAAACAATTAACTTAAATGCGTGGGGTAATGTAGGGGATTACGAATTTGATGAGTATGATGAGTTGTTGGATATGTCTGAAAACATAGCTGAATCTGTTACTGAAATGGTTTATGATGGTGCTGATATATCACAAATAAAAGAATTTATTTACAATTACTTAGATGATAACATTTATAATTAATGAATAAAGAAGAATTAATTGCGGAGATATTATTAGGTAAAAGAGAATCCATAGTTGAAGGATCTGAACATTACGACTATCCTGAATATGAGGATGTTGTACCTGTTTGGAAGATAAAACTAGCGTTAGATAAGGCGTTTCCACCAAAATCAAAAGACGATGATAAACATTACAAATCGAGTTCTTGTGATAGGGATGAACAGGTTGATATGGGTGACGTTGATGAATATTAAAAAATAGAGAAATTATGAAAGAAGTTTTAAGGGAAAAGAATATTGTAAAGTTAATATTAACTAAACTATCAAAGTACGGTACCATCCCAAATGATGGGTTTCTATGTGGAGGTGCTGTCGCAAACACCCTAATGTCTATGGAGTGGGGTGGGAATTATCCGATAAACGATTTAGATATTTTTATTGAAAGTAAGTGGGCGAAAGAAAGTAACACCCCTAATAGATCAGATAAGTTAGTTATCCCTAATGAATATAGCCATCTAAATGCTTCTTACAATCATGGTAATAATTATAGAATTATTTCATCTGAAAGAGATGGGTTTATTAATGTGGTTAAAGTTTTCAGAGAAAATAAAAACACCAAAGACTTTATGTATCTTCTCAAAGGGTTTGACTTCAATTGTACTCAAGTTGGTATTGATTTAAAGACTGGTGAGTTACTATATACACCTGAATTTGAATCATTCTTAAAGGATAAACAATTAAAGGTTGTTGCCCCTTACACACCTGGTCACACCGCTATCAGGTTATTTAAAAAGATAGATGAGTTAGGTTGTTATTGTGATGTTGAAGGGCAAATGAAATTATTGTCACAACCTTTTAATAATGAAATGATGATAAGAAATACTTCATCTTATACTGGGGTATTTGGTATGTATTTCTCACACAAATACAAAGAGACTTATGAAGAATATAAAGAACAATTAAAAGAATATTTTCAATTAGCAACTTTATTTGAACACAAAAAGTGGGTATGGGGTAGAAGATATATTTCATATCATAACCACCACAAAAAAGATTTGGATCGTAATCACGTATTAAGTTGGTTAGATCCCAATAGAAATCCATCACAAGAGGCTTTAGATCATTGGTCAAAAGCAAATGGTAAGATATGGGGTTTAATACCTGTGAAGTATGATATACCTGATGAGGAGTTTGTTAAAGTGATAGACACCGCTTTCTCACCATTATCTTTAATGGGGGTGTGGGGTATGTTATATGGTGGGTTGAAGAAGACTATGATTACTAAGATTAAGACTATTTTTAAATATAAAAATCTAAAAGAGTTATGTTTAGCTAATGATAATTTCTATAATTGTGATTTTGATGATAATAATTGTATTAAATTAGATAGTGCCATTAGTGAGAATATATCCTTTGGTCAGGTGATACATAAATACAATCTAAATTTACAGGAGTCTATAGGTTTATATAAGGATATTACTAAAATTATTAATAAAGAGGGTAAGTGGTATATTGAGTTAATATATAAAGCTCTAAAAGATAATGGTAATAGTTTTATACAACCTAATATGGGTATGGTTAAATCCTTATTTGAAAACGAAAAAGAGAAACTTACTAAACCTTTAGTTAGTTGTATGGATCTTTCTGGGTTAGAGGTAGAAGATAATGTAGAAATAAAACAATTAGTTTCAGAGTATGATTTATCATATGCGGGTAAAAAGTTAAGTAATTGTATTAGTAACCCAGAACAGAATTATAAGAAAAAGGTAATGAGCGGATCATCAAAATTATTTGTTATTATTACACCGAATAGTATGTCTGCTTTGGAGCTTGAAATGGAAACACCTGACACATTTACTGAGAAGTATTTAATGTCTTATTGTAATAGTACTAGTAACCAATATCATAGACAAATTGCTAATTACCTTAAATCTTATATTGAGAAAGAGTTAATTTTACAAACAATATCTGGTCGTTTACAAAAAACTGAGGGTTTGCTAAATTCTTTAAAGATTAAACTTAACCCTAAAAAGGATACAAGAATTAATGATACCCCAGACAGACCACCTATGGAAGAATGGGATAGTAGTAGTATCGGTGTGGTTAACTCTATGTTTGGTGGTTAATACCAATAAAACAAATGAAAATCCCAAATTTAATAACGAAAAAATAAATAATATGAGTAAGAAAGAAAGAATAAAAAGATGCGTAAAACGAAATAGATTTTGGAAAACCATTACATGGAGAGTAATAAGTTGGGTAGTATCATTCGTAATAGGTTATGGTTTAACTGGTAATATTGCAATGGCACTATCTTTTGGGTTTGCTGACACAATTTTTAAAACCGCATTATATTGGATACATGAATACAAATGGGATAAGATAACTAATAGTAAAATAAAGAGTGTTAAATTAAGATATATGGGTTAGTAATCCCAAAGACTATGTAGTAATGGTTTTAATGTTTCCCAGTATCTGGTCATTACTATAACACATTCAGATTCTCTAATACCATAGGTATGTGTTAGGAAATCTACATCTTCGTCAGATACGGTGTTCCAAGTATGTTTATCTATAAAAAATTTATTAAAAACAAAACGATCATCTGTTCCGTACATCGCAAATATTATCATAAGATTACTTTCATTCTGAGAATCAATCTCATAGGTAGTCCTTCTAATCATGTCTTTAATAACATGTTGGTAATATTTCTCTTTTTTATTGTCACTTTCAGTTAATGATTTCCACCCTTTTTCAGTTAAGTTTTTATATTCTTTAAATGTTTCGATATATTTTTTATACTTACTAAACATATTTTTTTTATAATTTCCCCATATAGTTTTTACCATTTCATCAGGTACAGCATAGGTACTCATTATATATTTTTTAATTGAATTTTCCCACACAAAGGGGTGTGTTAGTATATCAATAAAGAAATTAAATGTAATACGATTTTTGTTGTTTGACCAAGGGACATGAATAGGGCTTCTATCACCTCTTTCATCTTCCCATTTTAAAATAGTGTCACCCACTAACTCATCAACTACAATATCAATAAATTTCTTTTTTCCTTTCTTACTTTCAGTTAATGGTGATGATGAATTATCTATTCTTTCTTGAATACCCTTTTCTATCAATTTATTGATAACCATTAATATTCCCCTACGTGGTTGTAAACCATATTTTTGTAGGTATGTATGGATCTCTGGCATTAGTAAATAATCCTTATCATATTCGAGGTTATAATCTATTAACCCGTCACCAACAAAGTAACCCTTTCGATTACCCCAAGGGGAAATAAATGGTATTGTAATAACGTGACTCTTATGATCAATATCTATATCATCCACAATCATCCTAGCTACCTTTTTATAGTACATAGCCTTTTTAAATTGATTCTCTTCTATTAGTATTTTTCTGATGGTATCTTTCATCTTTTTATAAATATGATGAAACCATAGATTGGTTAATTTTTATTTAATACTATCATTAGGTAATAAACCTAGTTCTTTGTCTATTTCGTAGATTCCTAACCCACTATCACCAACCAATTTTAATTTATCTAAAATATCGTTAAATTTATTTTCCTCTTCCATCTGTTCAGTAACATACCATTGCATAAAATTATCAGTCATAATGTCTTGAACCTCTCTACATTTGTAGATTACTTTTGAAACATGATTACTTATTTTTTTCTCCTGAACTAAAGAGTTAGAAAAATGAAATAAAACATCGAATGTTTCTTCATATGGTTCAATGTAATTATATCTTGGTAATATCGGTTTACTCCCCCTTTCAATAATATAATGAATTAATTTTAACTTATGGGTTGTTTCTTCATCTGATTGGTTAAAGAAAAAGGTTGATAAACCTTTAAAACCTTGAGTCTCAAACTCAATTGCTAAATTTAGGTAGTAATTTGATGAGTGGTTTTCTAACCATATCTGCTCATTTAATAATTCTAAAACTTCTTTATTCATATTTTTTGTTTTGTTTATAAAATTCTATTAGTTGGTTAATTGCGTATGAATCAACTGTTGATTGTAACTTATACTTACCTTCTAACATATCAACTAACACATCTAATGAAGCTGACTCAATACTATCAATACTACCCCCTTTTATTGTCTCCGTTAACTCAACCCAATAAGGGTTCTTTTCCCCGGTTTGTGGGTCGTATTCAGGTATTGTATATTTCTGTTTAGGATTCTTCATTCTTTTTTCTAATATATATTGCTTTTTGTTTTTCTTCTCTTTCCTCTTCAGAAGGTTTAGTGAAATTTTTTCTATTAATCAACTCTTCTTTAACTTTAATTCTTTTAAATTTCAGTTTGTATTCTTTAAGTGCTTTCTCGATATTTTTTTCGTTAACTTTTATTTTTATCATATTTAAAATATATTAGGTTTTGTTATTAAAATAAAGTACCTTTGTTTAATAATTATATATAACATTTAAAAATAAAAGAAAATGGCTGTTAAAAGTAAAAGAACACAATTAGGTAATTATATTACCAAAGTCAATAATTATGATATCAGACAAAAGGTGTCGTATAAAAGATTAGAGAAAGGTAGAACTAGTAAATATCCACAAATTGCAACAAGTGAGTATGTTGTTTGTAGGGGTAGAAATACTATTAAACTTGGGTTTAAATCTATTGAGGAAGCTTCAAACTATGCGAAGACTAATTAATCTAATAGAATATATAATGGGTAGATCGGGTGTTCATTTAGTGGATCCCGATCTTAACTTTATCAAAAAAAATATACGAGCATCTATGTTACCTCGAGTTGAGGATGTGGTTTATTTCGACAAAGAAAATTATGAGGTAACAAAGGTATTACACAATTTTGAATCTGATAGACATAACATCCTAATTGTCATTGTAGATATGCCACAAAGAATTATTGCTGATGCTACTATTACTTTTGATTAATTAAAGGTTAGTGTATATTTATTAGTAAAGAAATTTTATGCTTAATTTTTCACAACTTTTAAAGGAACAAAAAGATAACAAACCACTTAATGGTGGTGAGCGTAAAATAATTAACATTTTACTTAAAAAGTTTTTTTTAGAAGATGAGGATTACGATGGTGATGAATTGATTTTTGAGGGTATTTTTAATTACCTCCGTACAACAATGGCGTTCACCCCATACCAATCATTACAAATATACAATTTATTATATCTTAATTCAGAAAAACTTAAAAGGGGTGAATCTAATTGGATGGATAACCCTATCAGAGAATTAAAAAAAGGGTTGTATAAAGATGAGATAATGGCTTTGGCTAACTTTTTAATTCTCCCCCCACACCTTATAGAAATAGAACAATACAAGTATTATGGAATGGATCAGTTAGGTGATTTAGTTAGTGGTAGTGTTTATGCTGTTGGGGACGAAGATGAAGTCGATAGTGCAATTGTTAATATGGCGGAGACCGCTACATACGGGTTACAAAACAACTCATCGATTGCTGATTTCGTTGCATCTGAATTACATTCATTGTGGGGGGACCACCTCCTAATTAAACACATGTATGTATCAAAAGATTGGAAACATAGGGTTGCTTCGGATGATGCCCGTAGAATAGTTGAGGATGATTATTATGATGATGAAGAGATATTAAATTTTGCAGAAACTATCGACCCCTCAATAGGTGTAGAGTGGGAAAGATTGCATGGTTTGATTGAAGACTTACGTGAACAAGGATTTCCAGAGTCAGAAAATGAAGAACAACAAGAAATTTACGAAGATAAAATACTAGGATATGAAAAAGAGATAACTAAGCTAGCTGAAAGCTCAAAAGATATTTTATATGACTATGAGTATGATGTGGTAATGAAAAGGTTAACAGATGATTTACTTGATTACCTATGGGAGATGGATTATATAGATAGAAGGGGTGAGAATGGTAAATGGAGTTTTAATAGTGACACTAGTTGGAGTGAAAGAAAGAATTTCCGTTTTCCTGAAGGGGTAAACATTAACCTTGAAACCTTAGAAAAAGAATTGATTCTATATTACAGGAAATACAAAATAGAAGAATTGGGGAGATATGACCATAAAGAGCATATTGAGGAGTATGATGGTGTGTGGTATTATATTTATAAAGTAGAGTAATGATTAAATTTAAAAATATGTTAAAAGAAGATACACTTAAACCAGCAATGGGTAAGATGTTAAATATCATGGCTAAAATAAATTTAGACCCATCTGATGTTGCAGGAAATATATACTTATTACAAAATACGTTTGCGATAAAAGACTTATCTGACGCGTCTAACATGGCAATAATCTATAGGAAATATTATGATGAATTAGGTGCAGATAAAAATTTTAAATCATTAAAAGATGTTGATATTATATATAATATTGATGATTACGATGACGACATCATTGCTTTACACCAACACTTAGATTATATACACCCTGATTTATTGGTAAAAACTAAGTATGGTGATATTGAAGATTTGGTTAACAGTTCTGATTATAGGGTATTAACCGAAGATGAGGCGGATGAAGAATTTAAAGAAAGGGCTAATGATGATATTGATATGTACCTAAATGATTCGGATGGTTTAGGGTGGTTAGTTTCTTATATTGAATTAAATGATTACGCTGTTGAAAACTTTGCGTCTGATGATGCGGACCATAGGGTTGATGATATGAATGATGATGAGATTATTGAGGAAGCTGATATACAAGATCAGGTAGACGCATTGGAAGAGGCGTTAGAGGCAAAAAGTGAAAAACTAAATGAGATAGATAATCTTATTATTGAATTAGAGGAGGAAAGAGATGATAAACAATATGAGGTAGAAGATATTGATGGTGAAATATCAGACTTAACAACAGAGCGTGAGTTATCCACCGATCAAGAGGAAATGAATACACTAAAAGATGAAATTTATGAGTTAAACATTCAAAAGCACGACTTATCAAAAGAAGTGTCACAATATGAAGAACGTTTAGAGGGGTTACAAATTGAGTTTGATGAATTAGAAGAAATAGTTGATGCTGGTATAGATTCGGCAAAGAGTGATTTAGCGGATGAATATAAAGATGATGTTAGAGAATCGTTTCAACAAGCCATTAAAGATAATATTGAGCATGAGGGTATTGAGTTCTTTGTTAGTAATTTCGGATACTCTCTTAAAGATGCTGTTGACTATTATGGTGAAATAGATAGGGATAGTGCAATCTCAGATATGGAACAAGATAGGGGCGGTATTATGTCTAGTTATGATGGTGTAGAATGGGAAGAAGAAGTTAATGGTAAAACTTATTATATTTATCAAACAAACTAATGAAAAAATTAATTAAAAAAATATTAAAAGAAGAGGTTCACCCAGAATTTGATTTTATCGATGAGGGTGAAGAATTATTACCATTTAGGTTACCTGAACTAAAAATTATGATGGCAACCCTTAAACGTATGGGTGTTAATAACGGTGTAACTAATGAAAACAAACACATATTTATTGATATATTAAAAAAAACATTCGGTATTAATGACGATGTTGTTCTTTCTAAAATGGTGTTAATTGGTTTCTTTAATACTATAACCGATTTATTTATGGCATTTAAAAACAATGATCCTGGTCGTTTATATAATGGACCTTTTTATATATCTACATTAGATTATTGGGATGAGGAATATTCTTTCGATGAGGAATTAGAGAACGAAAGTTGTGATAATTGTCAAGGCAGTGGGGAGGATGAAGAGAGTTGTGCGTCGTGTGATGGTGAAGGTTATTTAGGGGATGAAGAGGAAGAAGGTTATAGTATTGATTGTGATACATGTGGTGTTACATTAGTTATTAACTAAACCAAACACACTATTACAAATTATTGAATATTTATAAAGATATGAGTCAATTATCAGGTAAAGAAAGTAAGTTATTTAAACTCTTCCATAGTAAGTTTAAATATGGTATGCCGACACAAAAGGAGTTTAAAAAATTTGTGACACAACAACTATCACTACCAACCTCAATGTCTAATGAATTTTATAGGTTATTCTTTTTAAATTACCAAGAAGATGGTGATTATAGTGATGTTACTATCAACAGGGATAAGACACCCATTGTTACTATATTAGAAAAAATAAGTGAAGGTGAGTTAGATGAAGGTGATATACCATCTTTATTTTATGAAAAACCAATATCTTTTTGTGAGTATGGTAGTTGGAGAGACTCTGATTTACCTTGTGTGGAGTTTAGTAGAAATGAAGTAACACTTAAACTCAATAGATCGGAATGGGAAGAACAAAATATTTCTGGATTACATGAGGAGGATCTTTGGAAGTATTATGAGGCAAACAGTAGTTATGGTAGTGATCATTATGAAGATTATGGTAGTGATGAATTCAACTATTTCGCGTTCGATGATGAGACAATAGAACATATAGAGACTATTGCAATATCCGCAAATAGAGCAGACATTGTTAATTATATAACAACCACACCAGAAATGAGTAGTGAGATATTGGCAAAATATTTAGAGGATTTAATACCAGAAAAAGACTTTGATAGTATTAGGCAGGATTACCTTTATGATATCGGTTATGAAACAACTAGAGTAAGAAATATTGCAACCGAAGAACAATATAAAGAAGAAATTAAATACGACATTAATAGAGAGTATGAGATAGAAATTCCAATGGATGAATTCATAGAAATGGTGAAGGAACAAAAACCAACAACGTTTGCTGATTTCTTAGATATGGAAATAAATCCAGAGGTTGATCTTGAAAATGGTTACTATGATACGGGTTATTGGGATAGTGAGGGGTATACTGAACATATTGATAATCTAAATATTAATTTAAAGGCCCTATCTGAGGAATTTTCTGATGGGAGTTTAGTTAAGTATCATGATTCACTTAAAGAATTTAGAAAATTATTAGAAACGATGGGTATCATCGAGAATGGTACTAAATGGAGACAAGGTACAAGATACCAATCAAAAAATGGTAGATTAGAATTCTTCGATAGTGATATTGATATATTAGGTAAGAAAATCAAATTCACTTACGATGGTGTTGATCATAAAATACCGATGGATGAACTTATTCATTGGGGGCAAGGAAGTGTTTTAGATTTAAAGGAATCAATTAAGAAAATCTTACGAAAAGAATTATTAAAGTAATTTATCTTTAAAAGCAACAAATAATGTAAATAATATTTGTAACGTAATGATTACCCCTAGAGCCCTAGACCATCTGTTTTTTTGGTGATACAATTCATCTTTGGATTGTTTCATTTGTGTAGGTGACCATACTTCTGTAACTTTTTCTCTCCATTCTTTAAGGTTTTTAACATCACTTTCGGTACTTTTAAATTCAGTCATCCGACTATTAAGTTCGTTAAATTTCTTATCAAAATCTTCACGTAATTTGTCTTGACCTTCATTAAGTCTCTCTAACTCCTTTAATACTAATCTTCCATACTCAGACCAACCATGCTTTGATATATCCTCTTCCATTACTTTATAATGTCTTTATTGTAGAGATTATTGTAAGTATGGTTGCACATATATTTTCATAGTGAGCTAATTTATTTTCATCCTTAACCATCTTATTTATTACTTTCTTCTCTTCTTTTATGACGTTACCGATATTCCGAATATTGGAATGATACTCGTCACTTTTTTGGTGGTAGGTATCCAGATCATCAACTAAACGTTTCAATTTTTCGAGGTTTGTTGTGCAAACTTCTGTTTCTGTTTCTGTTTGTTTCATAAATATTTTATCTAATAACTTATTCTTTGTTAATATATAAATATCATAAAAACTGTAAAAAATAGAAGCATAAAAAAAGGGGATAATTAATCCCCTTTTTTTTATTTAAATAATGTTACTTAAATACCACTTTTTAACGTTGTTTCTTGGGTTTTGATATTCATTAATATCACTAATAACTTTTTTTGCCTCATCCTCATCACTCACTTGATAAGTAACAGTGTTTCTTCTGATTTGTTTATCTGTTGGAACACCTTTAACCATTCTCTTTTCGTTCCTAGTTTTGGTATTATTTAAATGTACTGTTAATCTTTTCATAACTTTTCTTTTTTTTATTGTTTATTGTATTGTTTTAAAAATATATCAAATGTGTTGTTACATAAATTATCTCTCAACTTTGGATATGTCCACTTCATATCATCTATCATTGTACTTGCTAGTTTACAATCGTCCATTGTCACGCAATTATCAATTGTACTTGCAACTTGATTGTATGTATCATCTGAGTCATACGTTACCTTCGTTTTCTTTTTACCGAATAATTTACTTAAAATGTTCATAATTTTTATTTGTTTTTTATTTAATTGTCAACTCAAATTCCTTAACGACTTTATCAAATATTGTTGATATCTTATAACCAAACTCACTATCTAATCTACTTACCCCCCATAAGTCACCCCATCGTTCACCTAAACCATCTTGATATACCACAGAATACTCATCCTCTAACCCATCATAATGTTGTAGTGGGTATATAGTATAAAACCCACCCTCATGTTCGGTGTAGACTCTTACTAATGTCTGATTGTAATCTTTCTTAATTAACATCTTAACTAACTATACACTTTTTATATGAGACAATCAATGTAATAACCTTAAATTCTTTCACATTGTAATCTGTGTACCCAAAATCGATTGTTTTAAAATTACATTTCTCAAAATTAAAATCCTCAACTTCATCACCAATAGGTCCCAACATTGTCATCTGTAATAAAAAATTATGGTATCTACCTTCCTCTATCAAATCACTAAACACCTTTGAGGTTGATTTGGGTATTGCATCGTATAAGGTAATTGTAATATCATTCCATTCCTTTTTCTCCGCATCGTATACCACAGGTGATACATGATTTACCATCCATGACTCAATTCCAAAATCTACAGGAAACTTTACTACCCATCTGTTTGATTGTTTTGGTTCAAACGCAGTAAACATCTCATTTGGACCTAATTCTTCTTTCATTTTTTTAACCATGATATACCCTTCTTAATTTATTGATTATTTTCAATAATGATTCGTAATCCTTCTCCATAGTAAATTTACAATTATATGGGTAGTATAATGTCTCTGATGGGGATTCAATGAAAACAATATGGAATTCACCATTATCAGATTTCATCATTATATCAGATTCATTCGATTGTAATAACCGATATAAATCTTTCTGTATGTTATAATTCTCTATCCCCATGTTCTATGAGTTTCTGCTATGTGTTCGTAACCATCATATTCCTCAATGTGCCATTCGACATCATCAGGAATATCAATAATCTTTAAATGAGCATGGGCACCATCAGCATCTTCACCTAATTCTTCCACCAATTGAACTAATAAGGGATCATCCCTTTTTATAGATCTTCCAGTAAAGTAAACCCCATTAGTTTTAATATTGTAGTCATCACAGGCTTTATTGAAAGACTCTTTATCCAACTTACCATCAACCATATAATCTTCTTTGTTATCATATGGTGCACCTGCCAATACCTCTTGTGGGTTTGGGATAGTATAACAAGAATGACTATGCAGAAGTTCCATATCCCCTTTATTGTCGATATCAATAGGAATATATTTATCATAAACACCATTATCATAACGATTATTATCTGTAAAGAAATATGATTCTTTCCCTTCTAATTCTAGGTATCTTCTTTCAGCTTTAGCTGATATTGAAAACCCACCATAACATGCGTTGATTACTACTTTCATTTTGTATTTTTTTATAATATTTACACAGAAATATATAATTGTGTCTCGGAATGAGAGATTTGATAGTTTGATACCCAATCATCAGATCTGGGGGAGAATTTTTTTAGTAGATATCCTTCCTACCATCTTTAGTTGAGTTGAGATGAAACCAACTATCTTTTTAACCTGTGATAAACAGAGGAGAGATTTAATGACCTCCATCGATAAGATTCTCTTACCAATGACTTCCAAAGTCACTCCCTTCATAACTTTTTTAAGGGGAAGGGAGAATAAAACCTGTTTCTGAAATTTAAATTTAAGTTTAAGTTTGCAGAATCCATTCGTTTTAGACACAATTAATATTTCAATGAACTAATTTCTCTTACAAAGGTAAGTAAAACTTTTAAGTCTGACAATACCTAAAGTAAAATAAATTACTTTTTTTTAGTAGTGGTAACAGAAGGATTCGAACCAGCGACACATAGGTTTTCACACCCATTGCTCTACCACATCATCCACCTAGTTCGTAGGTTTAAGAATCTGAGCTATATTACCATATATTTTTAAAGAACTAACTTTCTTCTACAAAGGTAATCCTTTTATTTGGATTAGCAATGATTTTTTTTATTTTATTTAAGTATACCCGCCAGGATTCAAACCTGGAATCTACACATTAGAAGTGTGTTGCATTATTCAGTTATGCTACGGGTACAAGTATAATAATCACTATTGTAATAATAAAATGTAACGGATATAGCTCTTTTGGTGTCTGCTGTGTTACCATTGATTTCACCCTATCGAGGCAGATACGGGCACTATACCTATTACATATTGTCCAACTTACGGATTCGAACCGCTTTGCTCTATATTCTGTTCGCCAATGTTTAGCGTTACGTATTATTAAGAGTAGTCCTTGAGTTGGTACCAACATCAAGGATCGTGTATCCCATCCACCAAGTTAGATGTATTAAATGTTAAGTTAAGCACTTATTCACACTTACTTGCGTCTTTTATGGGCTTAGAATAGTTAGCAATCACTTTCACCGCTTTCTAACTATTCGTATTCAGAGGTTAAATAGATCTACGTCTATCCCCCATTGAATGGGTTTAACCTAACTTAAAAACATTTAAATTTTATGTCAATGAACTATTAAATTTATCCTTTCTTTTTACAACCACTCTTCAGCTAAATTCCACAACATTTTGTTAACGGAAACATTCTGATCAATAGATTTTACTGGTCTAGTTCTATTAACAACTCTTCTACCATCTTTATTCAATGAAGAAGTTACAATCCCACCATCCAACATATTCTCTTGAACTCTGTTGAATACCTTCCACAACTCATTACCTTTATCGGCAATTCGTCTAACACCTAACAAACCACCCATATCAACTATTCTGTCTTTACCCCAACGTCTTTCAGATGCAATCGTACCAAACTCTACCAACTCATTTGGTGATAGAATTCTACTATTCATAGCATCCATCTTCCCATAAACTTCAGGGAAAGCATTAGTCATATTATCAATCGCATTAATTACTTGGTTAGCATCATAATTCTGATGTCTGATTTTATATTCACCAAAGTTAGCTGTAGAAACAACCAACCCATTAGAACATACTAATCGGAATAAACCAATATTAAATTTGAATGATGACGTAGCATCGTGGGAATTAAACATAACAATTTCAGGAACCGTATCACCTACATTCATCTGTTTAGTAAAATTTTCATTACTAAACCTAATTAGGTGTCGTCTGTATTTGTTAGACATAGTGTTTTTCTTTGAATTGTACTGATGTGCTCTTGTTGGCATCCATCCCTGTTCACCCAAACTACTAATTACTTTTGTAGTTGGAATAAAGGTGTATTTATCCGATACTTTACTGTGTGGTTTCTGTGTAAATATTGAAGGTACTCTTTCTTTTAATGTCTCTAAATTCAAATAATCCATATATCTTTTTTTTTAATTCTCTACAAATGTAATAATAATATTTAACTTAAACAATTAAAATATTCAATAACATATTTGGCATACGAAGTTAAAACTTCATTACCCCCAAACATAAAAATATCTTTACCATCACTTACTGATGATAGATATAATTTTTTAAATTCTGAAATATTATCTTTTGTTATCATTACACAAAGGTAATTAATACTTTTGAATTGGCAATGACTTTTTTAATTTAAATACCCTAAATAATTCGTCTTCTATTTCTTTTTTATAATTTTCATAGAATTGAAGGTTGTGAGCATCAATTAATCTTTCACCATTAAGCACACGTTTCACATACTTATCAATCTCACTATTTATATCCCCTATTTTATCTAAATCACTCAAATTACCTTTTTGCTTTACGGCAATTAATAGAAACCAAATTATTAATAATTTTTTTATATTTAATTAACCTATACCTTTTTTTAACTTTACGCATATCGGATTCTTTAAACCTACCCTCAAGAATTAATATGTCATATTCTTTTTGTTTCACTATTTTCTTTTTCCATGAATTACCCCCTCACATTCTTCTTGAGTTCCTTCATAAATTACCTTATCTGTTAGTTGTTTTTCTTTTGGGTTAATTGAAGTCAAGAACCCACCTGCACTTATAACTACTAAATATTTTTCTTCTTTATTACCCATCTATTAATTCTGGTAAATCTTCTTTTTTAAAGTATTCATAAATAAAATTCTTAACTGATCCTTCATCATGTTCAAATTCTAACCATTCTCTAAAATCAAATTGGGGGTAGTGATGTCCTTCAGATTCAAAATCCCCTTCCTCCCATTCTTTTGTCATATAACTACCATCCTCAACACACATTTCCTCCGCGTAATAATAATAATCATCACTTTCTAAAACCCTTACTTTTTCTTCGGAATCTTCTTCTAACTTAAATACAACATTGATCACTCCTTCTTCGTCACAATTAAATTCTATAACTTCACTAACTAAATAATCCTCCATAACTTAATTTTTAGAGATAAATATACTAACATGGTTTTTTTATTGATTTTTTAACCTATTTTCTTCCACATCAATTAATTTTTCTAAATACTGGTGACATTTTTTTAAATCCTGAATACCATTTTTATGTCTCCACCTAGTGACATACTTAACTACGTTTCCCTCTAAGAAATCTAATTTGTGTGATGAAGTATAATCCCATACCTCTATTCCAACGTTATAATGTGCTGGATGTTCGACTTGTTCTTTCCCCATAATTCTATCTTTTATTTAATTATAGGAATTATTATCTATAAAATCAAAAATTAAATCGGTCAACTACCTCTTTATACTCTAAATAATATTTAGCGATAGTCTGTGACCCCCTACTACTAACATTAAAATCATTTTTCCAATTAACAAACCCATCAATCTCATCACCTAACATATACTCTAAGGTAGTTTGTTCTTCATCAGCCTCACGTTGTATCTCATTTATATCTAAATTATTAATGAACTCAAATGTTTTATTAAAATGTTCTTCACTCATTTCTATCTCAGCACCTTTTATATCCGTTTTAAAATTTCCTGCTTCAATGTCAGTTAAGTCTTTTTTAATATCAGTTAATGAAGTATATCTCTTATAATAAAGTTTCTCAGGGTCAAATCCATCTGCAACCCAATCTCTCTGCCAATCATGATTAATACCTAATAAGTAATCATTATTGACATTATCCTTCATAATCAGATACTTTCCTTTACCATTTGAACTATCATAGTATTTCAGACCACTATAATCACTATTAGGTAAACCATATTCAAGTTGCACATCACCTTCGGTTTTATTGTATTCTATAACACCTGGTTTATATACTTCCTCAACAAACTTTTCATACACCTCAATTAATACCCCTATTGGTATTGCGTATTTAACAACAAAAGAAGTCTTACCATAATCACTACTGAATAACTCACCTAAATGTGTCAGTCGATGTAGGGCGTTTAAATAACTTCCTTGAAGTTCATTAAAACTACTTGATAAATCACGCGCTGCTTTTGGTAATAGTCTATCAATTTTGTTTAACTTCTTTTGGAGTTGATCCACTTGTTTACCTATACTCTTAACATTCGAAAGATGTTCTCTAAATTTTTCTGGTGATGACGCATTTGAGAATGAAGCTGCTCTTGTCCAATGGGTACCTGAATACCTATTCTCAAAAAACTTCTTCATTTCAACCACCATAGCATCAATGAATCTTTCATTTCTCTTAGGTGAATCTTGTTCTGTTAATATATCTTTAAAATTTAGTTTCATTCTGTATCTATTTCTTCTTGTAATCTATCATATAATATCTCATTGAGGTATTCTTTACTTATATCACCAGCCCCACCATATCTAAAATGTTTATCTTCATCAAAATACATTTTATCTGGGAAAAATACACTATCGTAACCAGCATTATCCCATTCGTTTTCAAATACACGATCTAATATAACATCTGGATCAATCCTTTCACTACCATATTCTAATTCTTCCCATATATTATCAATAAAATATTCACTATTTGATATGTCACTCATTGTTACCGAAATATCAAAAATACTTTTATCCCAACTCCACTTACCATTTAAGTTACTAAAAAAATTTTCTATTTCTTTCATAATATCTTTATGTAACTCATTAGTGTCAGCGTCTTGTTGTGCTTCTGAATGTGCGCAACCTATAATGTCACCAAACCTTTCACCAATATATTTCTCTATTTCATCCTCATCCTCACCAACAGTAATAATTGCTCTTTTTCTCATAAAAGACATATTATCCACATTAATATCATCTAACATCCAATAACTATCATAATCAAAACAATCTTGAAAAGGGTACTCCCAATCGCCTTTAAGAAAATCCTTTACAATCCCTTGCATATCATGATCAAACAAATGAGATATTTCTTCGCCAGTATATATTACTTTCATTTCTGGATTGTATTTTGGGTCTTCGTAATATTTATAATAATCAACAACTAAATCAGTTATTTGATCGGTAGTGAAGTCAATATGTTTCATTGTCTTATCAATACCAATTCTATCAAACATCTTCCATAGTTTAAGTTTCACCTTTTCAGGTAAAGTTTCATCATTACTATTGTGTTGTTCTCTAATTATGTTTCTAATTAATTTTTTCATCATTATAATAAATTTACAATTGTTTCCGTTTTAACTATAATATCTTGATCAGTTATTTCTGATTCACCTACATAATCTAACATTGAACCTGCTGTATCATCCCTAAATTCACCTAACCATTTATTATCACCAGTTAAAATGTCATCGTCTTTAATTAATTGATAGGGATCCTTAACCTCATCAATATCCATATGTTGTGTTGTAATTAATGTCATTTCCCAATTGTCAACCATAAAGATTGTCTTTTCAACTTCCACCGC
>JACKZZ010016918.1_pt1 | contig 47586 bp, 23 predicted proteins | sample 8027871 | NCBI WGS metagenome assembly JACKZZ01 (sample SAMN15724774, study PRJNA655200) | protist metagenome | isolation source: fluorescence activated cell sorting (FACS) single amplified genomes of... | place: USA: West Boothbay Harbor, Gulf of Maine | collected 2000-07-19
AGTACTAATTTTCTACGTTTTGCTGCATCCGAAGCTTTTAATGAGAAACGAAAAACTGAAGTTTTGCCGTTGGTTATGGTTAGTGGTTGTTTAGCAGCTTTCATGGGACCAGTGTCAGGAGCCGTATTGAGAAATATACCAGGAGTTGAGCAGTTCGTATTCAGTGTAATTGCTATGATAACCTTGGCTATGGCTAACATTTCAATTATATGCTATGCAGACTTCACGACGTATTTTGAAAGTAAAGAGCGACGTTCGAGACCAGTAGAGGCTGGCAGCATTGTTCGTCAATTGCCGGCATTTTCCTCAATGGAGCCTAATACGAATGAAATCGCTAAAAGTAGGATAGAGACTACACAGCCTCGATTAGTATGGACTGTAGTGACTCAAAAACACTTTATCACTGCGCTATGCATGTCCTTGCTGTCACAAATAATCATGATCGTTCCCATGGCCTCGCTGTACGTTGCCATGGTGACAGAGTACGGCATCGACTTTCGCAAGCAGTCAGTGGTTATGATATGTCATATATTCAGTTGTTTCCTTCCGGGATTCTTCACAGGAAAGTTCGCTCGAGAAAAGGGACCTATTTTAGTAGGGGTAGTAAGTGTTGTTATGAATGCTTGTAGCATGGTAATTTTCTTTACTTGGCATACATTTTCGGCATTTTTGATAGGAATGGTCATACTTGGTATCGGTTGGAACCTAGGATACAGTGCGGGTTCTATTATATTGATCCATTCATGCTACGAAGATGAAATACAACTTCAGAAACATGTGCAAGCAACGCATGATACTCTGTTACTTCTAGTTCCAGCTTTGATTTTGATAGGCAGTGGAGTTATCGCTCAAGACGACGGATGGGTTGCTATTACAGAGTTCATAACAATCTTCGTTGTGGCCCAGTTGTTCCTTGTTATTTACGCTTGGCTTCAGCCGCAACAGACGTATGAACGAGTGAAACGCTCCGCGCCTGGTGTCGTACCCAAATACGTCGAAAACCCCTTGATTTAAAGTAACGTCCTATTGTTTGTTATTGTCATACAGTATACTCTTTGACTTAGATATGTATGTGGCAGTTTGTAATGTTATATCACTTTGTTTTATTAATAACTCTTTATTCCAAGACCATTCCTTAGCAATTTTCGGTGGCTGTTCTGCATCTCCCGCGACGAGCGATGCCATGCAAAGATGGGACACTTAAGTGAGTGCGATAGTAATACAAAATGTACTCCGTTTAATGAACACATATAAATTTTCAAGAACACTACAAAGAACGTGCTTCTTCACTGCGAAGCTCGTCGTCCTTATCGACCAATATTCGCATTCTTTTCTCTCGGCAGCCGTAAGTCATGCTCTGTAACTGAATCAAGGTGTGGAGGGGGATACTTAAGAAAGGAACCTCTTCTATATTTAGATCAGTCATGTAAGCATATAAACAACGCAATACGGCTTGATGAGCGATGATCACTAGTTCACCGTCATCGTTATTCCAACGCTCTAATTCTAGAATAACAGGTTCTAACCTTGCGATGAGATCAAGATATGATTCACCTCTTGGATATCTATATCGAAGTTTGTCTTCTGATCTAGATCGATATTCTTCAGGAAATCGATTCTTTACCATTTCATAGCTGTATCCATCACAAACACCAACATCCAAGTCATTTAGTGCGCGCCATTGAACTTGCCTCTTCGCATTTATGGCTGCTGCGGTCTCTCTAGACCTGCGCATGGTTGATACCCACACATTTACTGACTTTTGTGTTTCCGATAAAAATTCTGCAAGTCCTGCACTGAATTTTAAACCTCTTCCAGTTAATCCAGAGTCACCACCCAAGAAACCTCTCGCATTATATAAAGATTCACCGTGGCGGCATAAATAAACAGACTTCTGTTTAACAGGTTTTAGATTCACAACAAAAGAAACAATCTTTGTTGGTAAGTAGCCTTGTGTTTGAAATAATGTAAATTTAGTGAAATGAGATGAAATTCGCACAAATCCACCCTCATCATCGCCAAGCTGGGCATAGTTCATACGGTAAAAAGCAGAGCGACGCTCGAAGTCACTCTTGGAAATAAAATCAGGTGAATTCTTCAGAGAATTCAATTTTTCTGACTCCAGTGCATCATCCCCGCATAATGATTCAATCCAGAGTATTTCACAAAAACGTCCATTATCTTCACGTTTAAGCCGATTTCTAATTTGATTTCTACGTTCTCTCGTGGTGTTTGTACCATCGAGAATTGCTATCTCACCTCCACGATGAAGAAAGCGCAAAGCATCTTCAAGTGCTTCTGCGACTATGCCCTTTCTTTGTTTTGCATTGCCCTTATTGTTAGGATCAAAGAAGTCGGCGGACTTACTACCAACTTTATCTAATCGATATTTTGCAATGCTAAAAGCCCTAGTACTATACGAATTCCATCTTAAAAATCGTGCTACTTTTCGTGCAACAAATGTCTTATAGGAACCAGGAAGCCCAACTAATACTACAAGAAGTTTTCCACCTTTAGCATGGCCCTTGTGAAGTAAATCCATTTTTGTGCTTGTGTGCCTGAGATCACTTCCGATCCAAGTTTCAGTAGTATCGGAAGCATTCCCAGTTATCATATCTTTATTTGAACTTGTTTCTTTTTGTGTCTCCCATCGCTTACGCTTCTTTTTGGTCTTCATATATACAAAAGCTGCTAGGCTAGCAAAAGACAGCAAACCAACTGAGAAGAACCCAAACAAACCATTGCTTTTGTTACCTGCAACTGGCATATGAATATATGGGATATCTAAGATCTCACAAAAAATTGATCACCTTGATAAGTATTTGTAAAACCACCCCTGAAATGTAATATCCTCTTTTTATTAGAAAAGAAATCTCATGATAATATCCTTCGTTCTGAACTCACAACCACCGGCCAGGATTCTACGGTCGAGGCTTAATTTTTAAATGTGTATCGAATATTAAATGGGAATATTTGTATTAATTGAATAAGGAGATTTGTGTGTATTTGAGGCAAAACACATGCGCCGATGTCTTCGAGTCAAACTATCAAAAAACAGCCACTGACTTTGCAATGGTATGATGTGGGTGAAAATAAGAATGTTTCTGGCTATACCGGTAGCGGACAACTTTTTGCGTTTCTTTCATGCCAACCAATGCATACGGAGCTTCCAAAGAGTACGAAATTACTTCAGTATATAGCGAAATGTGAAAATGGTGTGTATATATCTGGGAATGCAGCCAACAAAGGTGTTGGTTTTCGTTTTAGTTATATTGAAAGTAATCAAGCATCTCATCTTTATAGCGATTTGACTGTACTAGAAACACTTGTTTATAGCCGTGAATTGAGAGCGGACAGGGAGAAGCATACGCAACCAACTGAACTATCAGTTCTTCGTTTATTGTCCGAAATGGGTTTCAAAGACTGGGCTGATCTGCAATTATCGAAACTTGCAGTATGGCAACGCAGAATGGTCCTTTTTGCGACAGAATGTATTGCAGGTCGTGACGCACTATTCTTCGATATGCCTGCTGATGATTTGGATTCATCATCAGCCTTGTCAATCATCACTGCATTGCAGAGAGCCGCACGGGGAGGACGAATTGTTGTCATAACAGCGAGCTCACTTTCATTCCGTGAATATGCAATGCTTGATAGTTTGCAAATATTGTCATCAAATGGAAGTGTGTACTTCGGGACTGGGGCTGCTGCTATTCGATACTTCGACGAACTGGGGCGATCTCCCTCACCAGGCGCAAGTGTCACTGATTTCTTGTTTGATTTAGTAAATGATGCATTCAGTGGTGGATATGCAGATGCTCACATAAGCTGGCTAGAAGTACACTGTATGAAGAGAAGCAGGGAGCAAGTAAAAGCCGTTTGGAGTGTGCAGAGTCCAAAGAAGAATCGAGCAACATCACCGAATATACGCACTACTGCTGAAATTTCCCTGGTATCAGAAGATATTTCCGTGCGAAAATCGAGTGCAGGTAGTACTAACTATGGTAGCAGTAGTTGCACTACAAATACCACGGATGAATATTCACGCAATGATGATACGATGACGCCCTCACGGTCACCGGGTTTACTGGCGAACGTACAGTCAACAGTAGACCATGTTTACGAGAACTACCTATCACCAGATTATTCTTTCAGTGCTATTTTTGCAGAGAAAAAAACACCGACTTCGTTAAACTCAGAAATCGAGATATCTCGTCAGTACGAACCCGCGGATGTCAGGGCTTCGGATCACAGTATAGGCAACGTACTCGACACTTTTTCATCTTGTGTCCAAAATCATGATTTTTGTGAAAATGAAATCCAGTGTTCCACTCCATTGAAAGGGTGTTCTAAAATTGGAATTGTGTTTCTGCAATTTTTTCAATGTCTGTGGAGAGCTGGACTTATAAGATGTCGAAATGTGGAGCATATTGTAAGTACGTGGGTGTTCACTGGAGGGCTGGTGGTGGTCGGCATGGGCCTTTTGTTCTTTGATTCCAGTTCCCAACAATCGCGTGCAACATTTCTTGTGGTGCTTCCGTTTGCTCTTGTTTTACTTGCTAATAATACAAATGAGTATCTACTGCGTGACCGTGCTGTGTTCGCTTACGAAGCGTCCCGAGGTTATTATGTGAGTGATGTCATTAGTCCCCTTGCGTCACTCCTCGCCGATTTATCTATATTTCACCTGATGAACCCTTTGTTGGCTTCAGCACTGTTATATCCACTTATTGGTTTGCAAAGTAGTTGGGAGAATTTCTTTGTATACATACATGCTGTCGTTAATATTAGCTTGTGTGGCTATTGCAGTACCCGCGCTGTGTCGATTCTCTTTGCTCGAGGCTCTTATGGCGGGAGTAGTGGTACGAATAGTAGATTGGTGACAACTTTCTTCTTGTGTCTTTTATTTCTATATAATGGATTATTAATTCCTGTTCATGATAGTTATGTTATGAAGTACCTGTCGTTCTTCTATTGGGGCAGCAACGTGTTGCTCTGGAACGAGTTCGGCAACACACCGCTGGGTGTGACGTTTTTAGAGCAGAAGAGAATTTCAGAGGAAAGTATAGATGTTGCGAACGCTATATTGACTTGGCAGACAATTATACTGATTGTGATCACTTCAGTAGCAAGTGTTTCACTTATTGCGAAGACACATAAGGTGAGGTAATGTTTATTTGGAGAAATGTAGCCACTTGTTTATAAAATATGTACAAAAATGATAAAATTAACAGAATCAGTACAAATGCCAGAATATTACGGAAATTTATGTATTCCTGTCACGCAAAGAAGACACCCGCACCGTGAACGCGCCGACGTGACCACCCCCTCCTGGCTCCACGAGACCTTGCACCGGTAGTTTAAGTTCATCACAAACGCTTATAACTACTGCTCGTAATCGTCCCTTTTTATCACCACTCTGAGAATGGTGTCCACTTCCAGTAAATACAGTAACTTCTATGAGTCCTTTGTTCGACAAAGCTGGTAACAGAGAATACAGACACTCTTCTGCCTCGAGAGCGTGCAGTCCATGAAGGTCTAATTTCCCTGAATGAAGCATGTCTTTACTATTTCGTGCACTAAATACTATCTTGCAAGCCCTTTCTTGCTCACGAAGCAGTTCCTCATGCACCTTACGTCCTTGTATTGATAACTCTCGAGCTTCACTGCCCCTACCTGCACGGAATGCACTTTGACTTCTCTCAAAAAGGGCGTTCCTCTCTCTCGCTAACGTTCCTGTGGCAGATCGTGCATCAGTATATAGTGCACGCACACCCTTTCCTCCTTCTACCCAATCACTAATAACTGTTGTATGCGACGATATTAAACTTGGAACTTTTAGTGTCGTCGACGAATACTGTGCCTTCGTGTCTTGGGTATGTGCGGCAGCTTGGCTTGTCCTCACCGGGCGACTGAATTTGGTCAGAAGAATTTCTGAGATACTTTCCAACTGTTGTACTGCACTACTAGCTATCGTGGCACATTCTTTATTCGCAGTAATTGGAAGTGCAGGAAAAGAACAATCGTCGCTATCAACTGATATTGACGGATTGCTGTCTGACACCTGTACCTGCTGGTCAGTAAACATCTGTTCTCCATGGAGGAAAGGGCACAGGTCGCCTTTTTGACAACCTGTTGGTGAATGTAAGTAATATCCACAAGGTATACACTGAAAACTGTGATCAAATGTACAGCTTGCTCGAAGGCATTTACCGCTAAGTGCAAATCGACACGGGTTGGCTGCAGCACTTGTGACAGCAGCTGCTGCAAGAATCCTCTCAGCTGATTGTATTACATATGACCGATTAAGTATCTGGTTACATGCTTCATGTTCAATTATATACGAAAGTGCACAGTACAAAGCGGTATCAGAATAGGTGCTAGATTCAGCAAACTCTTCCATACATTCAAGTAGTAGAAAGGTGTTTTGAGCAGTAATATCGTCATCATCGTTGTCATCATTACTTATACGCGTGTCTTTTGAAATTCCTTCCACAACAATAAGACTTGATGGTGGCCACACTTCATTCTCCAATGACTTCTTAATCTCCTCAACTAATTCAGAGGTGCAGACGAGGTCTTTATTACCCATATCGAGAATTCCTTGTAGCGTCACACGTATTTCAGATGCATCTAACGTATAAGATAGTTGCTCACGTAAAAAGTCGAGTAATGTTAATCCATCATCAAAAGGATTTGTGGTCTCTTCAAGATATCTGCCAATTGATTCCAGATCGGAATTGAAAATCATTATTTAGGAGTAACAAGTCACTATTATTGTTGAGGGGTGTATGATGGGTGTAGAAATCTTCTAAAGAAATCCTACAAAATAAGTGAAAGCAATTCACTGGCGAGGTATAACAGTGATTTCATTGCCTCACTTCCCAACCCAAAATTCCGTGCCAGCCGTCGTTTTGCAAAATTATTATTAATTCTTGCACAGCAAGGCCACCCTCGAAGCCTCGAAGCCGTCGTCTGCAATCGTTCGCAGTGGACATATTTCTTGCTACTGTACTTGTGTGTTGTTAATTTAGGCTATGAAAATATTGATAGTAATTTCTATTACATTTCTAAAATAAAACACAACACAATGGGCTATTTTCTCCACATGCATGATCACCACAGCCTGCTCATGCGCTGTCGTCCCCGTCGTCGTGGAAATGTGGTGAGCGAAAAGGATTGATATCGTCTTCATCGTCATCATCTACCATCACGTTCACACTATTCGTGGGACTCATCAAAGGAACGAGATCGAGTGTACGGCTCCCTCCACTGGGAGAACTGCTACTCATTTTCAGTACGTGATGAATCCATCTTTGAATACCACATAGACAGTCCTGAAGCTTACCAATCTTCTTATGACGCCACAAAAGGGCACTAAATATGGCCAATATAATTCCCGAACTTCCAACAATCACTTCATACGAAATTTCCTCATCTGCGGACTCAACGCTTTCCCGAGCGGTACCGTCGTCCTCCTCATGATCTGTCGGAGGTAGTGTCGGCGTATCTGGTTTTTCACTACGTATATCAGGTATGTCAATAACGGTATCATAACTTTGAAGCATACCATCCATAGAAGTAAAGAGAACATCATGCGCGTTAAGCGGCAGTGGTGGTACCAGAGACGTGCCCATTTCGCGGCGCTTCCACAGCAGTTCGCCGCTGATACGATCCAAATAATACAATGTACCAACAGTGGTGCTAGCATAGATCCCTTTTCCATTCATAGAGAACTGCGGTGATGTATTGACTATACTATCGAGTTGTGTGCTAACCCATAACTTCATCCCATCAGAGCTAATACTAAAAATTGTTCCATCATAGCAACCACTATAGACGGCTCCATCTGCAGCAATAATTGGAGAAGCAGCCACGCGGGTGGGTGTAGAAATGCTCCATTGTACAATTCCACTTTTGAGTTTAAGGGCAACGATTGCATGCTTTTCTGCAGTGGAAGAAACGACCAGAACACCTCGTGCATCGTCCACAGCGGGAGCAGATAGGAATGATGTACCATGTGTACCACTATATTTCCATACTTGTGCACCAGATGTTGCATCTAGAGCGAAAACAGAACCATCATGCTCTCTCGTACCATCATTTGGGCTATGTGCCGGATCTGGGCTCGTGCAAACGATAACAAGACGGTCAGCCACAACAGGTTTTGTGCAGGATTTTCCACTCAAGCTCACGTTGAATAATCGTCGTCCTTCCCTTGCTCCGAGTGCATATAAGCTGCTTTCCCCATTCACATACAGTAATGGTTGGGGTGCTGTTGTGGCACGTGATACATTTGCTATCAGCGCCGGAGATGGGGAACTATAATTTGTATGTATCAGACTCGTATGCCATAACAGTTCTCCATCACATGCATTTGCTGCAAAAACACCACCAACGTATAAAGTTGTTGTACAAGGTTTTCCAGAAGAAGCTGGTAATTTGAGTATGCTTGGACTGCTTACCTTGGCCGTAAGAGCCACGATACCTGTGCGTAAAGTCCATACAAGCTTTCCATTCGTACTATTTACTGCTATAACTTGACCAATCTTAGTAGCAACATAGATCAATCCCAGGTCCGTAGAATAAGCGGGAACACTTGTCACACCAAATCTTACATTGTAAGACCAGGTAGGTGGTGCATTATTTGATGGCAGTGGATGTGTAGATCGCAAAAGCAACGCAAAGACAGCCAAAAATAGATGCACTCCGATCATGACCGGGGGTACTTGAAAAATAACACCAGTAAAAAAGTCTCAATATATCAACATCCTTCCCGCGGTAAGTATTTTGACCTTCACGTCGTGAACTCAAATCCGATCAATAAATTTTTAATAGAATGGAGGGGAAAGAGAAGAGAGAAACGAGGATGTCGCAAACTTAGTTCATATTTCCATGGATAAGCTGAAGGTGTGTAATTCACTCTCTAAATAATGAGATTGATTGAAAAAGTACTTGTTTCTAATTAATTTTACAAGAACGGACCGCCCCACGTCCGCCAGAATTTCTATGATAACAACATAGGCATAATTATTCTTCGGCACGTTCAGGCATTGCATCATTGAAATCATTGGGTGCAAAATCAACCTTCTGGTAATATTTACCAAACTCTACTTCACCCCCATTCTCTGTGTGCGCTTCACGAGCAAGTGCCTCCCGTCGGCACCAACTTTTAAATGAATCGTCATCTTTAGCATTAGTTCCGAACACAATGACAATTGTACACGCAAGTAATGTAACTATTGTAACACCCTCCCAACCTTCAGATTTTGCACCAGGCACAAGTCCTAATGGGTAGGCTTGATCTGGATAAGGATGAGTTTTAGGCAGGTCATATGGTGTTGCTGCTTTTTTAGGACCACCTCCAAGTGCTCTTCGTGGTACAGCAATTGCGCTGTTACGCAAAAATCGTGTTCCTACTCTACTAAACATTATATATATGTGTAATATTTATCCAATGTGAAGCCTATTGAAAAACTCGCCTAAGTGTTTTTATATTGAACTATTTTTCTCTTCTAACAATCTCGTCAACACCAAATGCCTATTTACAACACAATTAGTTGATCTATGACACTAGCACGTTACTAGAAAGTGAGTGAGCGTCAACTTCGTTGAAGGTATATTTGGATAGACCGCCGTACGTTTTTTAGTTTTTCTGAAATGGAGGAATTACACTATGTTACAATAGAACTTTGTGAAAAGTCTATTATCGAAAACTGTAGTCCGTACCTATACTTACTATCATCAAATGAATCAATAATTAAAATTCATTCACACAACTTTAGTCCTAGAATTGGTTCTGTCAAAAGTCGCTCATGTATTAAAAAGAAATGATGTATTTGTTTCTGTTGATTTGCACTTTTATATCAGTGGTGAATTCTATAACACCTGCTTTATTTGATGACCAAACTGGTGAATGGATCAATGTAAAATTATATCCAAAACCAAATGACTTACCAAGACAAAGTATACCGTCAGGATTTACTGACTCTGACGTTGATATCTTTGTTGGTATTGCACACTATCGCGATGGAAGATGTGCTGAAACACTGAAAAACTTATTTTCGAAAGCAAAACACCCTGAACGTGTTCATGTAGGCATCATGCAGCATATTCACACAGAGGAGGATAAACTCGATTGCAAAAAAGACTATTGTCGAGCAACTGGGTACACTTTAGATAGCGGGAAATGTCCACATGCTAACCATATTCAAGAGATTGTTGATTCGTTTAAGGATGCACGAGGACCTGGAGTGAGTCGCTATATGCAGCAACAGCACCTCTTAGGTCACGAAGAATTTTGTTTGCAAGTAGACGCGCATACTGATTTTGTGAAGAACTGGGACGATGAAATGATCGCCACATGGCATGCAACAAATAACGAGTATGCAATAATTAGCACACGACCTCCCGATTTGAGTGATCCTGCCAAGAGTGAGGGAGAGGTCAACCATGTGTGCCAGGCCGCGTTCACATCTTCGTAAGTACCATTTTACTGTTGTCGCCTTTCCCTATTGACATTATTTGTTGAACAAAATTAAGGGGGTTGCAATGAGGATCCAACTGCTATTAACCCAGCTCATGCTGAAGCTGTGGCAAAATGCCGTATACAGCACTGTTTGGAAACAACTCTAAGACTGAGCACCCCCCTTCTGCATTTGCTTCTTATTTATGTATTAAAGTGTTCGTCTCTTTAAGCATTACTAACCTTAAATACTCATGTAATTAATATTGCAATAAACTCTTCGTTTTACCCATCTAGCGGCATGCTGCGCAATCTTAGTCCTCGACGTGTGAGGGGTCTCCAAGCTCCTCTATTATCGCCTTTATGGAGCGCAGCATTTTCTTTTAGTAAATGTCATGCTGTGCGAAAAGTCCCTTATGATCCAAATCTATTGTATTTGTTCGATGGTGAAGAGTATACCCAAATGGCGAAGTTTTGGACACATGGGTACGACATCTACAGTCCTGACAAGGTGCTCGTGATGCACGACGACCAGTATGTGATGAGGGACGCTCCATCGAATAAACCTCCCAAGGCCGGGAAACCACCAGTTGATAAGGAGTGGGCAGCTAATGGACAAAGTCCTGAATATAAGCGTACTATGTTTGACGAAGCTGCTATACGTGTACGAACTTTGCTAGATCTAGAGGGCGGGATGCAGGCAGATGCCGAAACCATTGCATCTCTGCAGCAATATGGATTGGGATCAAAGCGTACTCTAGATCAACTACAGGAATTCACGGGAGTAAATCATAGACAGGGTATGCTTTTTGATGATGCATGTAAAGCTCGTCGATGGGTTCCGTTTGTTCCAGACTCTCATGCAGAACTAATCGATGGTGACCCATGGGGCATGGGTGCTGAGGTTGTGACTGCAGGCTCTCGAGATATTCCTATCCTGAAAGATAGTACAATTAAGTTGTATTCTCGTGCTGCAACCGAAGAAGCAGATGTTGTGATAGAATCTGAAGTCGTTGAAGCTGAAGACTCAGGTACTGATGCTCCATTAAGAGCTAATCCACTCAGAGAATATCCCGCTCTTTGGGGATTGTTTTTACCTATCGAAAGCCTTGTGGAATCTGCAATTGCAACACTTGATGGGCATAATGGTTTACAACGAGAACATGCCGTGAGAAATGTAAAGCTTTTATTGCTTATATTACCAGTAATCCTACTTCTCGTTGTGGTCGCAGCGAGGGTTGTCTCGGGCAAGGCTGTATCATCGATCGTGGGAGGGTCCGGAGACGTATCCAATGATTACGACTACCGTGATGATGATGACTATGCAAAGAGAATCTAAATATATTTGTTAGTAATGTTTCTGAATTATATAAATTGCCCACAATATTAACACTATGTCCTGAAGCTCATCACCAGCCTGTTTAATTTTACTTACTACAGCTTTCGTACGCTAAAGTACGCTTGGCTCGCAGTTGCACTTTGAAAAGAGACACTTAGTACTGCATTCGCAGGTAAAGATAATGGTTCATCTAGGTTTACCCCTGTCACATCACCAGCAGAGTGTCGAAGACGACGCATTAAATATCTTTCCTCTCGCAATCCCTGTGAATTCGCGAAAGAGGAGCTACGGTCGGGTCGCGTGTCTGGTCCTAAGGTAAGTACTGGTTCTCCGTTGAGGAGAACAGTCACTGAAACTGGGAGACATGTAAACACAGCTAGACCTATACGATATAGACCTGGTAACTTAACTGTGATTTCCGTGGTTCCGCGGCGCCATAAGAGAGAGGAAGGTGCTGCATTCACTGCCTCTGCATCCCAGGGAATCAGTTGGTCAGATCCATTGGAACCCACAAGCTGGCGACTTGTCCATATCCACATTCCACATGTCAATTCACTAACAACACGCTCGTGAAGAATGCGTACCATATGTTCTGTCTTAGATAGTGCTTCAGCATCTGCTTTTGAAGCCACGGCAGTCTTTAGGGTATCTACGGTGTTCAGCGTCCCATGCGTCTCGCTAAGTATTGTTGCAACACATTCACTACGAGAAATCTTGTCGACAAGTTGTTCTCGTAAACTACTTCCTAGCTCGCCAATAACTTGCTTCCAATCCCCTCCTGCGACGCCATTTAGTGCACCTTTCCAATTGTACCGCACCTGCCCTTTGAGTTGCTCGCCTTTATCGTGACCACGACGGTTTCGACTTTCAAGTTTCATTTCAGGAATAGGACGACCGGTAGCTTTACCTAAAATGTCGGCAATCATTGCCTCGACTTCAGCTGTGGTTGCTTTGCTGCTCAACTCAGCACGAATAGACACCGCCAACTCTCCAAGGGCAGCACTTTTGCGAAGTTTCGTGATATCTGCTGACAAATCTGCTACTTTAGCGTCCAGTTCTCGTAATTGCAATGAAGCAGCTACCCCAGCTTTACTGTTAGCACTACGAGGCCAGTCATCGAAATTTTCATCCCATTTCTGATCCTCTCCTTGTCCAAGCCCTTGGCCACGCACGAGAGACCGAAGATCAGCTGCATCAGCCTTCTTCTTCAGGGCTCTCTGCACATCATGGGTCGATTCCAGCATCTTGGATCGTTCACTCTCAATATCAAGTCGAACGATCTCGAAGCTATTCTTAACATTTTCAAGTTTAGTTTCGAATTGTGAGTGCCATGTCTGCATGTCCTCCTGCTGCTGCAGCTGCACTTCTCGGCGGAGTAGAGCTGCCGTCTTTTCTTCAGCACTACGTTGTACTGTATTATTTTCTTCGACTATACGATGAATATCTGCTACGCTAGCATCGCCAAACTTCTTATCATATTCTTTTGCCATCAATACGCGCTCCAACACAGCTTCCACTTGCGGTGCACTCATGAAAGGGGAGGACCGAAATGCCTCCGTCACACCGCGACGTATGTCGCTCTCAATGTTTTCACGTGATTCGGTAATGGATGTGCGGCAATTTGAATCTACATCATTAAGGCCGCGCTCTAATGCCGCCAAACGTTCACCAAGCACTTGAGTCTCACGACTCAATGCGTCTTGCGAGAATTCACGAGTGGCAGCTTCAACTTTAATGATTGCTTTTTCAGCGCCTTTTTCTACATTGTGCAAATTTTGTTGTAATATAGCATAATCTTGTCTTATTGCACCTATTGATTTGTCTGAATGCTCTCTACTTGCATGAAGATGCACATTATGAGAATCTATTTCAGATCGAAGTGCCTGTATGGCAGATGCGATATGTTCTGGGACATGGCCTTCTTCAGGTCGATCCTGCTTCATAAGCAAAGCCTGATCATAGAAACTTCTCAACTCGGCATCTCTTTTGTCAATATGTGCATACAATGTATCAATACCATTTTGAACATTCTGAGCTTCCTGAATTTCGATACGCCTGTGGGCTTGCTCGAGACGGAAGTTCAAGTCAGTGATAGCCGTAGTCTGGTGTTGCACAACAGTAGCCATTTTTGCCATTTGTTGTTGACATTCATCTAGCTTGCACTCTAAGTTATGTACGACTTCAACAGATGCTTTGCCTTTCTCTAAAGCGCGGCCATCCTGTCGAGGGTAAGTGTTGCTCAAGGCTGCATCTCGTGTGACAAATGTATCCATGCGAGATAATATTTTAGCCATGTCTCTACTCTGATCTTTCAAAGCCTTGCTCATGGCAACAAACATATCCCGAACAGGTGCCTGCACATTCGTCCATTCTACACCTATCATTTCTTTGACTAGTAAATTTGTTTTGACTCAAGGTAAATTTACCGACAAAAAAAATAATGTTACACGAAATAACAATGCATATATTCTTAAATAGAGAACACTCGTCACAATCGATGTTGCTCCCAATACACCTAATAAACTTCAAGGAACTCTGGTTTAATCAAATTCAATTTTCGGACGGGCTTACGCTTTTCGGAACCGCCGGTCGGAGATGAGGATCATCGCGCAGAAAAATCCATCTCATTGTGCATCAGGGAAGCATCATTATTAGTTTTGTTACGAAGTTTCGTTTAGCTGACTATTTGATATGGACTACGCTGCCAAGAACCAACAGTTTTTGTCATGGTTTTGGGACCTAGCGAGTGATGATACATCACGCAGGATTACTGCTAGTGAAGGAATCCTTTCCCATATAGAGAATGCTGTTGCTAATCAAAAGGGTATGAACGATGAAGGTAGTATGGTTATTGATTTAGATTATGCATTGAAACGTTTAATTCGCGGTTTATCATCGTCAAGAGATAGTGCAAGACACGGCTTCGCGACATGCCTCTCAGCTATGCTTAGCTCTGGAGCTGTTAAACTCGAAATCGCTTTACCTATTATTGATAATAGTACTCATATACGTGGGAAGTTAAAGGGAAGTGAAGAAAGAGATTTGATATTCGGAAAACTCTTTGCATACTTGGCCGTCGCTCGAAGTGGCATCTTGGCACAGGATGCACCATCGGCTCTCATCATCTTTAAGCGCTTGTTAGAGCTTCATAGTATAAAAGGTTGGTTGCGAGAGGTTACAAGTGAAGCTTTGCTTGTGCTACTTTCTCTCATGGATGTAAATGCCGCAGAGACACAGACTGCCCTATCAGCCTTGGAAGAGGCCTCACCCTTCGACGGAGTATTAGAGGACTGGTTACCCTGGCAGTTACAACTGGCAATTGGCCTACAACATTTTTCATCTAATTTGAAAGATAATGCAGACGAAGAAAGCAAAGCCTTACGTACCATAGCACTGAGAATGCTCCCACACAAGCGCATGGTCACAGTGGAGATGCTATCTGGTCCACTTGTGCCCATTCTCAGCATTGCTGCGGCAGGTTTCCCCAAAATTCATCGTGTTTGGGAAATGATTCTTGTATGTATATTTGGATTTCACGAATCAGGTCAAGGTGCACCTCTCACCCGAGCGGAAAAAATTGGAAGTAAACAAGAGGCCTTGCTTGTAGCTCTACTGGGTTTTCTCCGCTCGCATCTGTTCGTAGCATCAAGAGAGAAGCGCTCCTTGGCTTTCCGCTTAACTGTGCGCTTGGCTAGCCTTGCTCCTCTTGCACTGCTACCCATGGTAGTGAATAAGACTGCATTGAGAAGTATAGTTGGTGCTCGTGGTAATAAGAAGCATGTGCTCAACACTCTCGCAGCCCACACTATCAGAGACATTGTCTCTACCGTCATTCCTCTTCAAGAAACAAGTTCGAGCTTAAATGTGCTTGAGCCAGTAGAAGGATTTGCGAATAAAGCAGAACTTGCGGAAGCGCGTTTAGTCCTTGCTTCTACCTTTGTGGAGCATGGTAGTGCAAATTTCGATGCCATTACTGGCATACCTGCTGTAGCGACTCTCCTTATCGGTCTTGATCATACTGATGTTTTGGAGCATTTGAACTCATTATTAAAACTTGTAGCTTCATCATGTGCTGACGATGAAGCAGAGAAAGTTGACGAACCTGAAATTGAAAATGATGGCGAGAATGAACATTGGCAAGCAACAGATCGTAGCGCTGCTGCAACTGCACTCGCTGCGTTGGAGGCCATAACAAGTTTAGCGAAGAACCGCAAACTATTATGCCGTGGTAGTGTGTGTTCTGTAGTTACATCTGTACTAGTGAAATTAGCATGTTTTGAAGACAATAGCCTCCCCGATGCGGTCTTCGTCAGTGACTCGAAGAAGAAGAGCCGTTCGAAGAAAAGCACGGGTGAGCTAGCGCACGCCGCACGAGAGGGGTTTAGTGCATCTGTGGATGATGTTGAGCCACTTCTTCAAGCAATAAAGATTGTATCGCCTGGAGGAGAATATAATTACCCTGCAGCTGTAATTACTTCTGCTAGTAGCAAGCTATTGACGCTTCTAGCTGAGGTGGGATCACTCTCGAGCCAGCAGCTAGACTCCGCCAATGGCGAAGGAGAGGAGAACAAAGCCGAAGCTGATAGTGGAAGTATGCTTTCACAGGCATTAGCAACTGCCGCGTTTTTAGCTGGTTGTGAAATACCTGCACGCTCTTCTGAGAAAAATAACTCTATGCTGGATGACTCTGTCGATCCGCTATCTGCGTTCGAGCAAGCTTGTGCTGCTATGCAGAGCTTGAGTAGTACAACTCCGATGTCTTCAATAGCCGTATCTCTTTGTAATTTGTTAGGCCAATCGTGCTTTCAGCTTCTTGCAGCAAATAGCGATCTTGCGCAGACAGTGGTGGAAATCGCTAATTGTGCTCCTGCTCTAGTTGCTGCAGTGGGCAGCACTGACGATTCAGAGGTAGAAGAACCACTTGGGCAGCTTCTCGATGCGTGTTTCGACCTTTTAGCACAAGATGAAGGTGCAGTACGCTCTGAACAACTGTCTATTAAGGGTGTTTCAAGTGCCGTGAAAAGAGTATGGTCCACTGCAGGAAAGGACCTTCCTGTCGGGCTCGGGCTGCTAGAGAACGTCGTGTCCGCTGTTGTTGGTGACGACGGGGATGATGGCGACGACTCAGAACAAGAGCACGACCATGACCATGACCATAGTAATGATGACATGGACAAAGAAAGTGACATCGATGACGATGACGAAGATGCCTCTGAAGACGACGAAGATGCCTCTGAAGATGACGAGCCTCAAAAGGATGTTGTGCTAGAGGAGGACGCCGCGTTGGATTTGTTAGCCTCTGAGCAAAGCGATGACGAAGAAGAGTTAAAGCAATTAAAAGGTATGTTACCTGTCACAGAGCATGGCAAGGAAGCTGATATAGCACTGGTGCATATGCTTGAACAACGAAAAAAGACAAGAAAAGCTGGCTTATTGGAGGCCAAGAAGAAGCAACTTCTGGTGCGAAGTCGTGCTATTGACATTTTAGATGCTGTTCTTGCGCGAGTAGAACTCCCAGAGCTTCTTGTACCACTTCTACCACCACTTCTTATGTGTGCTCGTAATGTACAAACTGGTCTTACTAGTAGCTTAGCTGAGGGCCGCGCCTTCGAAAGCCGCCTTCGAGGTGTGATCGATCAACGAATTTGCAAGAAAAAGTTTGCTTTGAGTCATTTCGGAGATAAAGAGACTGAAGAAGGCATTCTTGAAATGGTAAACGGTTTATGTACTCAGTTGAATGTCGATATCGACAGTCCATCTCCTTCATTACGTCAATTAGCACAGAGAACACTGCTGTCACTGACACGTGGTGTCGGTCTCGGAGATTGCGATGCAGCCAAAGACGCTTTAGGTAACACACACAAGCAGCTCATTCATAAGTACTTTTATCATAAAAAATCTCGTATAGGTGCTGCAATGTTTGATGAAGCCGCTCAACGTTTCCCTGATATTGCTGTTTCGTCTTATGCTGCTGAATGCGCAGCAGGATGCGAAACTGCATCCTCACCGTTTTTGAGAGCAGAAGCAAGTCGTCTTTTGCTTGCTATGGTGCGTCGCTTCGGTGCGCTGAACGAGACAAGTAAGGATGCATTGAAAGCTGCTGCTCCTATTGCTTTTGCTTCACTAGCTGCGGCATTTTCTTCATTTGGATCGAGTGAGTCGACTGCTGGTAGTGCCAAGCGTCTCAAACCATTCATGCAGTGCATTCGAGAGCTGTGCATTCTTCCTATCTGTGCTGGTCAACAGGACAAGCTGCAGCAAATCGCAGCTCCTGTTGCGGCAAAAAAAGGTAAAGGAAAGAAAACTACTAAAGCTGTTCAAGACACTTCTTCTGCAGTCAATGTAGTTGTAGCGTTGGACGCCTTGGAGGGTGCTCTCAAGGCGGCAGGTGAGGCTATACCGACAATGATGCCACTTGTACAACAAACACTAAAAGCTGTAGCTGGAGTGCGTGATGGGGCAATAGAAACTGTAACACCTGCAAGTGCAAGTAAGACAACTCGCAAAAGAAAGGGAGATTCTTTGGAAGATATGGAAGAAAAGTTGCTTTCTGAGAGTCACGCAGCTTTAGCTGAGGCAGAACAACAAGAGAAAAATGTATCTGAGAAGACTGGAAGCTCATGGCATGGGGGAACTCCGGAAGGGAAAAAGAAGGCAAAAAAATCAAAGAAATAGGAAGTCTATACTATACTGTAAAAAAGTCTAAAAACACAAATAAACCTCTAAATTTTTCTCGAAACACGTACCCCCGGGTCCGGGGGCCCGACAAATTGGAATTGAGTCCGTCGGAAGTGAAAATGATGATTACGCATCTCTGGCTTAATTACCTACATGGAGGCTTGTGTGCGCTGTACAGGGGCTCTTACAGATTATTTGCGTGGTAGTGGAATTTTTAAAACGAGAATAATGGGAAACAAGCCAGGTAGAGTCGATCGAGCGGTACGTGATGATAAAACTCTTTCGATGTGTTATAGGTTACCTTTGATTTATTTTTGTCATCATCTGGGACGAATTCACGTTGGAAAATCCTCTAACACCAAATCCTACTTTTCCACCTTTATACACACACATTCCCTGATAATGGAATTTAACACATAGGCACGAATCGAGGACGAGTCACCATGTTGTGATACACCTAAGCACATCGTGGAGCACTCAGCATTTACCAGAAGTAAGAGTCAGGAAGAATTGACAAGTAAAGCTGTTGATAAGGACTCATTGTCTCTATCTCAAGGGAGTACTCCTCGCTCTGGTTCCCAATACATTATGGAAAAGAAAGGTACAACATTGAAACCCTCGTTTGAGTTCGAAGAAAAAACTCAAGAGGGATGTGTCAGTGACACAGATGATGATGAATGGAGAAAAAAAAAGGCAATTACAGATGAGGCCCCAGGGCCTCTGACTTCAGTCTTTAGCTTCTTCGCAAAGCCATTCGTAAACTACAGTCAAGCTGACAACACTTCCTTTGTTGCAGTGCGAGGACGTCTTCCTTCTCCCAAGTGTGATACTAAGAATGCCATGACCTCTATTCCAGAATCAGCGCAAGGAACGTGCGATTTGGAGGATTTGTCTGCGTGTCAAGCCTTTGATTTGAAAGCATCACTAAACTTGAGCGTCGAAGGTGCACACGCTATTCGGGCACTAAGTAGGGAAGATCCTGCATGTCTTGTTGGATTTCAAATTTGTTTACTTCTAGATAACCCTGTGGAAACCATTGATCCTGATGCAAGCATTGCTCCTGATAGTGAAAACGTACGTATTGTGTGTGCCTATTCTAAAGAAGTCGTTGACCTGAGTCTATTCAAGAGATCCAGATATTTGCTTATGAAACAGGATGGCGAGTCTGAATGGACGGAACTTCAGCGTGGTCCAAAAAAACGCGGGAAAAAGTTTACACCGTTGAGACGTGTGTGTTGACTGGGACTCTTGTGTTGACTGGGACGCGTGTGTTAAGAGGGACTCTTGTGTTGCCGGGACTGGGACTCGTCATCGGAATCAATCGACTCCGACGATTGATCGATCAGCCGTACTCTCCTCAGACAGGATCGAAGAGAGAAGAGAGAGGGAGGGGATAATTTGTACAATGGAAGTTTTATTATTCGTTAATTAAACGCACATGCGGCACTGTTTTATCTCTTGAGCAGCGTCTATCTTTACAAAAAATATACAGACTTCTTCTACATTTTTAAATCAAATACACTTTGTTCACATTAACTACAGGGACAGCACCCAGTGCCCGCATCTGCAACGGGAGCAGGGTTATTGCCATCTTTTCTTTTCTTTTTCTTTTTCTTCTTCTTTTTAGTACTATTTTTATCGCTAGTACCGATGGACTGACCTGGTAGCCGCTGAACTGTTGACAGAACATAGGTTTGCGGCACCTCCTTTCCGCTGTCTGAGAGCTCCTCTGGGGCAGATCGAGGTTCATACTCGCGGAGTTCATTGTTACTAAACGACACACTTTTGCGCCGTAGACCTCCACTACTTTGGCTACTGCTCGTACTGTTGCTGCTCGTGCTTCCACTGCTCACACTGCTGGCATCACTGTAGTCGTCATCAGAGTCGGACCTTCGGCTACTCTTCGAGCTATCGCTTGGACTATACTGGTCCCAATTATTGTCACGCTCGCTGTTCATACTGGACAAGCTACTGCTACGAGAACGATCCAAATCAGTCAAATTTTGATTGCTTGACTTCAGCGACGACCGTCTGGGTGCCGGCATTTCCGAGCTTCGGAGACGACTAGCAGACGAAATATTGAGTGGAGTTGCCTTATCTGGCTTAGCTGAACGACCTGTTTTTGGAGCACTATGAATAGGAACCGAACACGCAACAGGTGAGGACAGCGTGTCCATGCCAATACTGTTATGCATCGATAAGTTGTCCATACTCCTTGATGCGCGCGGCGTCGGACTCGTCAACGGTGCGAGTGGAACAGCTGCTGGGTCTGAGAGGTGCAACTTCATAGGGCTCTTGATAGCACTCGGTAACTCTAGAGTAAGTTTCATCTTAGGTGCTACTAATGAATCCGCAGAAGCTGAAGTCGATAGTCGACGAACTGGCACTGCTGGGGATCCTGGATACTCATCGCTTTCGGATATGCCTCGACCACCCTCAGTAGCAGACATGTCTGAGCTACCAGCAAGCATGGGATTTATTGTTTCTTTAGTGCCCTGACTATGTTGTAACTTTGTCGCAGCTATAATTGATGATGCAGATCCAGCAGAAGATGAAGATCCTTGTACCTTCTCCCGATCAATGCGCTCTTTCTTCTGTTGTGCCTTCGCTAGCTTTATAGCACTCAACGCAGATTCCTCTTTCTTCTCAAGAACATTCGCCTTTTTCCAGGATGCAATAGTGGTATTAAGTTGCTCGTGCGCTGGCCTAGAAAACTGTCTGGTACTTCTATCATAAGATAGACCTGCCGCTTGCGTAGTTGTGTTGACCCACTTGAGTAATACATCTACCTGGAAGCAGCGTAGCTCGAAACATTGACCGCGCGCAAGTACGCGTAATATGAAAGTATCGTCATTACTTTGCTGATCCTTGTGATAAGTAGCATCCGATTCATCATCGCTCATGTCTGGGTTATAATTTTCTCGCCAAGGTTTTACAGGAATACCAGCTATCGGCAAACTACCTGCCAGTCGGGTGTGGTCAACGTCGGGAAAATACTCCAGTGGCCGTGCAACCGCAAGTATAGTGATGGTGTGCACGGCAGAAACGTCGAGTGTGCCAACTACTATCCCGCCTTGATGCTTGTACCAGTTGATACTATGTATAACATGTGCTTTGCCGCTCTCATCTTCTGCACGACGAGAGGAAAGTTTGATGTATCGTCGCTGCCACATCCCAGCAGGTTTTCCTTGCACAATGAATCTTTTATCGACTGTGCTCGCACAATGGAAAAAACCTCGTTCTAAGGCTGCGGTCGCTTTAGCCTCTTCACGCTCCGCCTTTTGTGCTTCTGTTAACAAAACAGCTTCATGTTCTCGTATTAACCTTAGAACATCCTCAGATACGCCGATACTGCTCGCTCTGTCATTACCCTGATCAGGTGCATCATCACAAGTGGAACGCTTGCTATTTCTATGCAAAGCGTGATTATTGGTCAAACTACTTTCATCAATATCTCCAGAACCACCAACGAGACTTCTCAATGCGGCCAAAGGGGACATAGGAGCCCGAGCCCAGGACGTCACCGATGCTATAGTGCTGGCGGCCTCCGCAGAAGCGACTGGAGCCTCTGCAGGCACATTTAGACTAGTCCGCATAAAACTACACAGAGACATGGCGAATCCAGCCATATTTTCCTCTTGTTGTTGCTTCTGCTGTTTAGCACGCATGTCTAAGTTCTTCCAAGCTTCTGCTGCTTGTCCAGATTCCGGAGTAACAATGAGGTCCAAAATTAACTTTTTGGTATTTGGATGCAAATTAGCGCAGCAATCAAGAGACATCTGCACAAAAATCTTCAATTGAGGAGCACAAAACGGTGCCATATTCATGTAGTCAGACAACATTTTGCCAAGATGGCAATTCGCTAAGTTCTCCTCTGGAACACTCTCCACAGCGACGTCCAGTACTGCAACAAAGATTTTGAGAAGCTCGATGTACTTGCTCGCACTGACCCCTATATTACTGCCTGTCCTTTTGCTGAATTTAGTAATAAACCGTTGCAATGTTTCAATATCTTTTCGTATTTTGGCAATCGATGACGCCTCGAGTTTGCAAATATCCGTGAGTGGCACAGTCCCTGTTGAGGCGCCAGTCTCTATTGGCTTGATGCTCGTAGCCGCACTGAGACCTCCATTTACAATACTACCGAAGAATCCTGCGGCTGTATTCTTCATATTTATTTGAGAAATTCTTGTCACAATCATATCTATATAAGTATTTATAGCTAAAGTAAAAGCCATACTGCAAAATTTGTCATACCAGAACTGCACTAAAAACACTCGGAAATCATCCAAGTAGTCGCTAAGTGTATTCAAGATTACATTAACCTGGGTACCCCCTTCGTCACTGATAGATGTGTCATCCGATCTTGCATCACTGCTGTGCTGTTTGCCTTGAAGTAGCCAACCAGTTGTGAATATTGCTGTGTATTGCTCGTCTACATCGGCCAACACTAGCAAGACAAGCCTCTGCAAAGAGATCGTCGCGCACTGCATTAGGGCCGTACTCACTCCATCGAAAGACGCATCCACATGTTGTTTTACACCTTCAATAGTTTTGAAATTTTCTACCACACATAGTATTTCATCAAGGTGAATACCGCAATCATTTGCAATGGCACATAGAAATTCAACTTCAACTTCTTTGACATTTGACTGCTTTTCTATAAGCTGATCCAATGTAGTCGTTCTTTCTTTATCGTTTTCAGTACGATTGGCGATAGAATGAGTAGAAGAAATAGGTGTCACAAATGTACACATATCCTTGAACATAACGCATAGAGCTGCAGCAACTTTCTCTGCAACCATCACATGTAGCACACTTGCACACGCTTCCTCTGCGAGCGATAGATGCTGATGCAAACAAACCCAAGCTGCGGTAGGTCCTTCCGTATAGAAAGTACCATCAACATGCTTTAAAATTGCATCAGCGGGGTCACTGCGTATACTTGCCCATACTTTGACGCAGTGATCATGTAGTTGGTTTGCAGCACCATCACTTTGCAGTTCCGCTGCACTGCTTATTGGTGGAGGTGCCACAATTCGCTGTTTCATTGTAGATCCTCGTATTTCTGCAGGTATTGCATTTGTAGACTTCAGTTTTGAACTACCTTTATCGCCGACACCATTCATATATCGCTGATAAATACATGGTAGATAATCAAATAGCTCAGCATGTGACGGAATGGTGGAGACGTCTTGCGTCATGGTAACCAATGCTCTTAAATGTCGCTGATACCGAACAATGAAACATACTAATGAATGAAGGTCTTCTAAACCCTTTGTTGTCACAATATTAGTCGAAAGACTCAATGTTGCAATTTTGGTTGCCTTGTTGGTTCCACTTGTAGGAGTCGATTCCAATACCCTCAGTTCAGCGAGAGCATCTTCATCAAATAGTAAACGTCTAAAACGCGCAGTCAATATCTGTCTACAAGTATCTACTGCTAACGCTAACACATCAAGACGTCCTAATGGAGCTTCTTTGACAGTAGAAACACTTCCATATGAGAATGGTTGGGCAGAAGAGGCGACGACAGGCACTGGTGCCACAGTTGTTTCGAAGGTTATCTCTTCCATATACTCGAGGACAGCTTCAGCAGCTTTAAGATTTGCAGCCCATTGCTCGCTATCTCGAGTAAATGGTATAGTCTCGGGATAACATGACGAAACTTGTTCATAAAAGTAAGCACGACAAGCGGTGGGGCCGTCTACGCCATCAACTTTCTGCAAACCATCGAATATCTTCACGTATGACGGTGTCTCTGCAAGTCTACGCTCTTTAGTAGCACTATATTCATTAGTCAAGAAGTTTTGATGTCGTAGTTGAATCGGCTTTAACCATTTATTTCTCATCTCTTCAGCTGTCGCTGCCTCAAACGCAAAGACTCGATCCCCGTTTACCTCGCTTTGATCCTGAATTTCAAATACACGGCAGTTAGGGCTTGAATCATAAGGACGCACGAAATTTAATGCACTACTTAAATCAATACTAGCATAAGGAATCAAGTTATTAGAAACAGTATTCGTGTTGTCACTCGATGAGCGCATGTCCACCACAGAGTGCAGAAATACGAAACTCCCTAAAGGTTCTTTGCGAAAACAATGCAGATGTGTTGCAGTCAATACTAAGTAACGCTCATCTATCGAAAATCCAACACTACTGCTAAACGATAAAGTACTCTTAGACCTCACTTTTATAACTCTACCTTGGACACAACCTTGGACAGATTGTTCATCGATTTTCATCATGATACCAACAATTATCTACGCTATTTCAGACACATATACTTTAACCATATCTCATTTGTAGTACATTGAGAAAATGTGCAACGAAAACTAATCTTCCCATAAATATAGAAGAAGGATATGGGGGTAGTGAGTGACGTACGGTTGACCGGACGCGAAGAATTTGGCACAGTCAGGTCTTACGCATTGAAATATGTATAGAACCTTTTTTGCCTTCGTGGCAGCAATTGCTGCTGTCAGTGCTGCATCTAATGTGAAAGTTGAATTGTATTATGAGAGTATGTGACCCGGATGCGGGGACTTCACCACTGGACCTCTTAAGAGAGCCATGGCCAAGTCTGACATCTACGACATTGTAGATTTAAAAATGGTTGCCTATGGCAACACTAAGGAGAGTGATGGCGAGTTTACTTGTCAGCATGGTCCTCAAGAATGTCAATCAGATGCTCTTGAATTATGTACTCAATATTTATTATCAGGTGATATTAATAGTATTGAAACTGGTGATACAACAAAAGAAGCATACCCATTTATCCTATGTATGGAGGAAGCTGCGGGTGATCCAACACAAGCTTCAAGTTGTTGGAGCAGTTCTATGGGTAATAGTACTGTCACTTTCGATGCTGTGAACAAATGTTCAATCAATGATTTCGACAAAGTACAAACAGCTGCAATGAAAGCCACCGCTCCTACTGATCATCAATACGTACCATGGGTGCTTGTTGATGGCGAGCTTCTTGATAACGACGACCTTCTTCTAAAGAGTATTTGTGATGCCTACGACGGGCCTACGCCACCTTCCTGCAAGCGCTTCGTCGGTGCAAACCCTAGTAGATGCCCCAAAGAGTGGTAGCTTAGTCTACTCTTAAGGTGAACGTCAGAAAAACAGCGAGAGTGTGCAAATCAAGAACTGGATACAAGAATGACTACAAGACAAACATTACGGACGGAATGACGATTTCATCGGTAGCCCCTACATGGTGCCCCCTGGTGAGAATCTGAGAGTCTAAGACTCAAGTCCCACTATTGTTGGATACTGTAACTTCTCTATCTTAACGACTTTCTTTGCTAAATCTTGGTGTTTTATTGTGTGGTTTAAGTTTAAAAAATGAATTTTTATCATAAATTTGAAAATAAATTCTACTATGCATTCCTACCTACGGTATCCATGTGGTGACCTACTGCGGGAGTGATCACGGCCTATTCTTCCAGTTGAATAACTACCTCTAAAATCGTCGCCGCTTCTGTTTCCAGCATATCCTCTATCACGATCGTACCCTCTTTCACGAGATCTTGACCTGGCCCTACTATCGGTGGGAGCTCTGTAAGCACTGCGGTCATACCTTGATGCACCTCTGTCATCACGTTGATATCCGCCATAGCCTCCACCACTACCATAACGATCTCTGCTGCGAGAACGAGAACGCTCCCCCCGTCTTCTATAATCACGGAAGTCACGATCATCATTTCGGCGATTCGTGTATCCTCCTCCTCGGTCGTATTCTCTTCTGTCGCCGCGGTCATATCGTCTTCCATCTGGACGTCCGATACGATCATTGATACTACCTCTATGATCATTTCTCGAATCACGTCCTCTACCACGTCCAGTAGTATTGCCTCTATCTCTACGCTCTGAAGTGTTTGTATTTTTAGGCCGGGGATTTCTCTTGCGTTGGGGTGCAAATGGTGGCATCTCAGTGAAGCGCTCAGCTCCAACTGTGTATGATATCATCTTTTGCTCCTCTTCAGTACTCTTTTCTTCATCTATTGTATCTTCATTTACATCTTCAACAGGCTTTTCTGTATCACAAACTTCAGTGGTTTCCTTTTCTCCTGCTTCTGTTTTTGGACGAGGTGCATATGCTTGTATCTGTTGATCTTTGATTAAATCCACACCTTGATCTGCCTCAGATTGTGTTGCAAATGCAACATACCCGTGGTTTACTTTATTGTCGTCTTCGTCAGTATCCTTTTGCAAAACCGTGATAGCTGATGTTACTCCTGCAACGCAAAGCTCTTCTACGATCCATTTATTGAATCTGCCAGAGAAACAACGAAAAGGCAAACCTGTCACATGAACACAATATTGGAATTTCTCTGCACGTGCTGCTTTAGCCTCGTCACTTGGACCGACATCAGTGTTTGATGTGCTTTCCCGATGCTTATTGCTAAATTCAACGCGACCAGTCTCCAAACTAGAATCGTTTATGATAGATTTTCCTTGAGATGCATTATCAACTGTATCGAAAAAAACTAAACAAAATCCTCTTGACTTAGCCCCATTTCTTCCTTCAGGCATTTGGACTTCCGCTGCTAATGATTCAGGGAAGAGAGACTTGATATCATCAGCACTGATAGAATGCACATCAAGTCCTCCAATAAATAGAGTAGTTGTTGGTTCGCTCATATTTCGTTCGCTCTTCAGTAACAACCAAACGCGGCGAGGTAAAACAAAATATTTTAGCATACCATACGGTGCCCCCCGGGGTTATAAAAATGAATTTCGAAACACCACTTTTCTCTTGCGGAGTGTGACGTGTGGTATATCTCAGTGTAGTTTTTGCATCTATACTTATTATATTTGAACTTTATTGAATTGAAGCAAAGTCGAATTTAGTCAAAGAACTACATAACTCGGCCACTTCGCTTCAAAATCGAAATGTCAGCAGACCAGCAAAACTCTCCTTTTAACGATGCAGAGGAAGCAACTGCTTCAGTAAGAGATGATATGCAAACACAGGGACTTGATGAAACTGCGCCTTGGGAAGGTGATACAGTTGATGATAGTACAATGGAAGAGGTTACAGGAAACTTTGATGAAGGAGCAATGCAGGGTAGTGATACTCAAATTATTGGTAGCAGTAGTAGCAGTAGTAGCTTGCGGAGAGGACCCACTGGTCTTTCTCAAGACACTCCTCATCGCTCACAATCACAGACACCATATGGCCATGCTAGAACTCCTGTTGAAATTATGGGCACTCCAAGAACACCAGGTATTAATCAGCGTGGTATGGCAGGATCATCAGGATTGAATTCTTTACCTCGAGGTGATGTCGGGCGAAGCGGTCGCCGTGGCATGGCTGGCATGCCACCCACTCCAAGCACACCCTTAGGTTTTGAACTGGATGGGCAAACTCCACGTAGTCCAGGTGCTGATAGTGTTGTTGGAGGATATGGTGGTGATGACAGTCCTGTTCGTGCTCGTATGGAAGGGGGTGATGATAACGAGGTGTTAGGACAGCTGGAAGACACACGTATTTGGGGCACTAGCATTAATAGTAGAGTGTGCGCGACAGCTTTCGAGCATTTTGTAGATCAATTTACTTTGAATAATAATGATTTCGACCCGTACTACATGAGACAGTTAGAAATATTGCATCGTATGAACAAGCATGTATTGAATCTCAATTGTGCACATCTTTATGAATTTCCTGCTACAAGAGTATTGTACCAACAGTTACTTGACTTTCCACAGGAAATTATTCCTATTCTTGATATTGTTGTCAATCAACGCATGGTCAAGGATTTCGGACGAAATCAAGATGAAAGTGTGCGTGCTGTACAAGTACGTACGTTTAACCTTGTAGGTAAATGTACACGTATGCGAGACTTAGATCCAAGTAATATAGATCAAATGCTGAGTGTCCGAGGCATGGTTATACGCTGCAGTCCGATTATTCCCGACCTCAAAATGGCTTTTTTTCGTTGTTCAGTATGTAACTTTTCTGAAGATGTTATGATTAATGCAGGTAAGATTGACGAGCCTACGAAATGTAATAACTGTAATATGCAAGGTACTATGGAAATTGTGCATAATCGTTGCTCTTTTACCGACAAGCAAATGATCAGACTGCAAGAGATGAGCGATGAAGTGCCTGAAGGCGAAACTCCCTATACAGTCACACTCTTTGCATTTGATGATTTAGTAGATAGTGTGAGACCTGGTGATCGTTTAGAAGTTACTGGCGTATTTAGAGCGGTCCCACGGCGTCTAGACCCCAAGCGTCGTGTTGTTAGGAGCATTTACAAAACCTATGTAGATACCATCCATTTAAGAAGGGCGAATATGGATGATGACGATGTCACCAGTGAAAATAATAAAATTGATAATGATATGGATATGGCTGTTCAGGATCCTTTAAAGAAAGTAGTTGAAGACCAAACATTCACACCAGAACGAATTGCGGAATTTAGGTCATTTGCTGCTGAAGGATCTTGTTATGAACGTCTAGTAGCTTCGTTCGCTCCGTCTATTTGGGAATTAGATGATGTGAAGCGTGGTGCATTGGCGCTTTTACTTGGGGGTAGCGCAGATAATAGTGCTACTGTTGGATGTGAAAGTGAATCTCCTACTAAACTGGGTAGTCATGCACGAGATGAACGTCTTGAAGCGTGGGAAGACGATCTTGACGATGTAGAAGTCGATGAGGAAAATGTTCGAAACGGTGCCAATAGCATTGCCAAGAAAGCTGCAGCAAATGATAAAGCTAAGCGTGCACAAGGTGGAACTCGTGCACATAGACGTTGTGATATAAACATCTTATTGTGTGGTGATCCTGGTACCGCCAAGTCACAGCTATTGTCTTACGTCCATGAAATGACACCTCGTGGTATATATACTAGTGGTAAAGGTTCGTCAGCTGTCGGTCTTACAGCATCTGTTGTGCGGGATCCAGAAACAAAAGATATGGTTTTAGAATCTGGTGCACTTGTTTTATCTGATAATGGTATTTGTTGTATCGATGAGTTCGATAAAATGTCCGAATCAACACGTGCCATTTTGCACGAAGCCATGGAACAACAAACTGTATCAATCACAAAAGCGGGTATAATTGCTACATTGAATGCAAGAACAAGTATTCTAGCTTCGGCAAATCCTGTAGAAAGTCGATACAATAGTCGCATGTCAGTTGTAGAGAACATTAAACTGCCTCCGACACTACTGAGTAGATTTGATCTTATATATCTTATTTTGGATAAACCTAACGCTGAACAAGACAGGCGCTTAGCACGTCATCTTGTTTCCCTTTATTATAGTGATGATGTAATACGAGAGCAAAAGAGAGGCACTGTAGATCAGAAGTTTTTAAAGGATTACTTACTGTACGCACGTCACAACATTCAGCCTGAAGTTGGCGATGCTGCTGTCGAAGTCCTCGTGGAGGGTTATCTATCTATGAGATCTATGGGTGGCAGAGGTAGTAAAACTATTAGTGCTACACCTCGTCAACTAGAAAGTCTTATACGTATCTCACAAGCTCTTGCAAAAATGCGTTTGGATCCTGTTGTTACAGATGACGATGTGCGAGAAGCGATCCGTTTGATGCGCGTTGCCACACAGGCAGCAGCTACTGATCCACGCACAGGTACGATTGATATGGACCTTATTAACACAGGTCGTACTGCATTTGATAGAGATCTTATTTTGAAACTTGCTGAAGAAATCCGACATTTTCTTTCAGGACATAAAGGGCAGCGCATGACAGTGGGGCAGATCAGGCAACAGTTGCAGCAGCAACAACAGCAACAAGGAAGTGATCTATCCATTTCTGTCGCTGAGGTTGAAGAAGCTGTTCGGGATTTGGAAACCGACGGTGTGTTGCAACTCATGGAGCGCACCATGACCGTTGTAGTGCGTTAGTGCGTTAGTAAAGTTCTTGTTTGCTTTCAATGGTGAGAACCGATATGGAGGATAAGCAAATCGCGAAGTAAAATAATTTGTACAGTTTACAGCATAAATAGTTTCAATTGATACAATACAACTACATATCAACAACAATTTTACATTTTAAATCAAAGTGATTTTGGGCCTGACATAAACTTCCTTAGAAACACAAGCATGACAACACCAATGAGGAGCACAGTTATCATGAAAAGCTCGACAAAGACACCACACCTCTCTGAGATCGCACGGCTCCAGGAATTCAACCATACACTTCGTGACCAAGTATTACTACCATCTATTTGCCATTTCCAATCAACTTGAAGGAATAATTTTTGTGCAAATATAAATAATTTATCAGCTGAGGGAAACTTTTCTACAATTTGTTCTTGTTGTGATTTTAATGACTCTTCGGTAGCAGAAAAGTCGAAGCATATTGAACTCGCCTCCTCTTTGTTTTTCGCACGATATGCAAATCGAAATGCTCGTGGTTCACGCATTTTAAGTTGATGAAAAAACATCGGATCTGTGCCGACTGGGGCATTGTATCCCGTTCCAGCTGGATTTCCTAATCGATTGAGTGCTTTAGGAGTATTTTTATTTGTATATTGTCTTCGAATTTCAGGATCCTCGATGCTATGTAATGGAATAAGTTCTCCATCATGGAGGACAAGACCGTCTTGTTCTTTAAAAACACCCCCACATGCACCACTTTTTGTACTGCAATCGATATTTGGATTGGTTTCACTACCACTACCAAATACTGAGCCTATAAGTGATCCAAACTTGAATGACCATGTTGGATTGACATCTTGCTTTTCTTTTCCTTCTTTATCCTCTTCACTTTGATGATCAGCATTAGACTCATCTTGTTTGAGCTCCCCATTTACGTAAAACGCTCCACTCTTGTCATTATCGATCCAGTTCGTTTCTCCCACTTCCCCACCTGTTCCGAAGTAATGAGTCAAGCAATCACGTCCCCCACCAGGATTAATTGTACTATATCCCGGAAATACTTCAATAAAAGTAAATGGCTCATCCATCATCAAATGCAAGAGCCTAAAGATATCCTTGTCCCCGTTGACAGCATCACGTAGAAGTCCACCCTCTTCGATAAAATGTCTACCTAGATCCAATAATCCACCATGTCTGGTGAGATCAAATGCAATTTGTCCTGCTTCAGATTCATGCGCATAATCACGTGTATTTTTCCAAGTTAAACCTCCTATTTTTGCTTGCCATATCACATTCGTTCGAAAACCAGTATAACCATTATCTTTTCTTGCTTCAGTGTTGCGACAGGATTCTCCCCACAAATCTGGCCACAAAATCGAACCAGTTTGTTGATATTGTTTACTATCAAATATTTCGTTGACATCCCGCACCGCTATGTTATCTGCATCCATAAATAACACATCTGTAAAATGAGTACCTAATAGAGCATGAAACTTACTTGCAAACCCACGTGCAGTTGCAGGGAGCTCTTTGCATGTCGTTTTTCCAATAGTATCATGTGTTTCTTGTTTTGACAGCGGTTTTTGATGTGGAAATAGAAATTCAAATGCACCAGGCGATTCAAATACTTCTTGACACACATCCATGTCACTTGTATTAACCCAAACTTCGACTGGAATAGAAACCTTGAGATTTCTATGTGCAAGAATACTCTGATAAATATCTTGAAAATGTTCTGAAGGTAAACCAGTATAGATAACCCCTCGGGTCCTTGAATTTGGTTTAGTGACAGATATATGTGGTACGTTTTGATTTCCTGATGATATACCATCATTCCCCTTCTTTTGTTGCCATTTGAAGATTTCATTGTACTTTGCTTGGACAGCGCACTGGTCACCGAGCCATGTTAACATTTTTCGTTTTGCTTGAAGTATACGTGGGACACAACTTTCTTCAGATAATCTTTCATAGTGTTTTTTACCAAATATCCAGAGAGGACCATAATTTCTCTGTCGGCCACAGTATAATTCATTGCGATTATAGAGATTTCCAAAATTGTCTTCAAATGAATCCTTAGTTTGTTCTTCATGCATGAGATCCATGAATAAATCATCTAATTTTTCACATACGGGATAGTTCGATCCCAATTCTAGCTTACTTTCGTCATAACGCTCACGTGGTAGTTCTTTATTGTCTATGGTATTCGATGAAGAACTTAGTGAGGAATGAAGGTGTGATAACAATACAGATTCTGAACTAAAGCGAATCATGAGAAGAACAGTAAATAATATCACTCCCAACGTTGCCATTCGCATTTTTGTCGTGCATAATTGCAATCGAATACGAGCACTAGCAAACACAGATTTCATAATGGGGCTATCTATCACATATAAAATGACAAGACTGGTCCGATTCGAATCCTTTTAGTTGAGAGCCGGTGTTTCCATTGGAGTTGGAGAACCATTCCAATTGAGGGGGAAATATTCTAACTCATCAATTAAGTGGATAAGTGCATAAACTAGATAAACTAGGTGGTTACATATTAGAGAATGGCAGATCATGGGGATATCTCAATCACGAATTATGAGTACTCTCAAGCCATGAAGCGCAAGTTGAAATTAATTAGAAAACGTAATGTTGTTATGAGAGGCAGATGTGCTACAATATCAAGCGAAATAAATAACGCTCTTGATGAAAGTCTTCTCAAATTAGTGCCTGATAGTATTAGTGAAAAGTACGATAATAATTCCGGAGTCAAGCGTGTGGGAGAAGTCATGCTTTTTCTATTTACGATAATAATGAGTGTAACAACATATCAAAATTATATGTCGAGTAGAACAACTACGTTTATAAGCTCGGACAAAACGCCACAGTGTGAATTTGTTACGAAATCAGTTTCATTCGATCTTTTAATTGACTCCCGAGGTTATTGGGAAGGGCAAGCTTTATTCCGTAGAAATTTTAGTTACTGGAGCCTAAATGTTAATGGTTTGAATGCTACTAATGAAGAGTTCTCATCTACTTTTAACTATGCTTTGGTCGAACTGAGTTCGATAAGGCAATATGCAAAAACGTGGGCTTGGCCGGAATTATATGCATATACTTTATCATTTCTTTCTGAAAAGAAAATACCACAAAGTGATGGAACAAAGCTACCCATTCTCTTAACTTCAAAAATAACACCATCGGCCATGTTCAAAGGTCCCACTAATTCGATGTTGGGAACTTCAGGGTTATACTCCAGGGATCCTGTCATAACTGCGAAATGCAGTCAATTTTTAACGCGCACCACTACCCAAGATGGCAGTAAAATGAGAATAACATACGCGAATGGATACCATCCGTCAAACTACTCGCAGTTATATTCCATGTTTGAGTGCGACAAAATATTGAGTCCTCAGACGTTTCGGTACTCTCCGCAAGAGACGTTAAGTAATTTCACTGTTAAGCAAAACGATAACACCGAAATTAGCTTTTCTTCCAAAGTAGAGAGACCTATAGTTTATGAATACGATTTGACAAGTGTGTTCATAGCCTATGGTGTTAACATGCAGTTGGCGGGTGCAAAGTCCTTTCAGCTAGTATCTCCCAATTTGTTCTTTGAACTCCCTGAACACTATGCTTTAGTGATTCATAGTAGCTATCCTGACATGGAACCTATGGCTTGTACATACTTTAAGGGTAAACCGCTATGTTTTGTGACTTACAGTATAGAAGGTGATACTTATGGACTGGCATTGCCGTCAGTCGTGTCAGTGGGTAGGAATCTTACAGGAAACTCTACTGAAGACTTTGGCTGGAGAGAGTGCAAGTGCCCCCTCAGCACTATGTCAGAGACAGATCAAAAGCTCTGTACAGTACCTATATTTGGAATTTCCCTACTAGGGCATAGCCTTAATATAAGAGACCTCAATATTACTAATCAATTCATCAGCGAATCTACACATAGTTTGGAAAACGACCTTTCAAAATTTACAAATTACGGAGATTTCTCCAGTCACGTCTATAATCTCACCAGAAATGTAAATCTACCAAATTGTCAAAAATATCCTAAAGGTCCCGAATGTGTAGATACTTCGACAAGAAATGCGCAACTTCAAAGTGATTTCAGCTTCTGTACACCCACCAGTAGTGCAGACTGCTACGTCTTCAGCTCGTCGCTCATCAAGCTTGATTATGCCATCAATAGCTTAGGATCTGAGATTTTGAGTATATGCTCTTCCGAACCCGCCGTATCAAACACAACTTTTGAATATATTTCGCCATTTCTTGGAGAAGAAGCTCTTCAAAGATTAACCACAACCCCGCCGACTTCGTTAACAGAAAGTTATTACAAATGCACAAATTCAATACAAGATTCATTAATTAGTGCAATTGGCACAGCGTACGGTCTGACACAGTCCATAATGGCCTTTCTAGGAATAACTCTCGTACCATTAATTATATATTTGTTCCGAAAGTTCAAAATATTGGAATTGCCAAAAGTAGAGTACTTATCTGCGGATCGGGATGACGTGCTCTATCATTGGGCAGACACGCTGTTAAGGCTTCGGGATGGGGACTCAAGTGGTTTGCCCTCTGGTGATAGTAGTATATTATTTAAAGTTCAAGAAGAATTACTTCATAAAGTTCGTTATGCGAAGAAAGCTGAGATGGCAGAAGCTGGTGTGACCGATATTGGAGTCACCCAAACCGCTGCACAAAAAGCTCTTGAATTTTTGGATAAAAGAGATTCTGATGATGATGATGAAATCGAGATGGGAAATATGCGTAAAAAATCGACAAGCAATGTAAACGAGAATCCCATGCATCAAAACTTGTAACGGCTATTTGCACAGTTACGTTGAATGAGTCGGACGGAGCACGGAAGGAACAGACGAAGGAGGGGCGTCGGTAAATCGGAAGATAAAGAATGATATATTCAAATATTGATATGTTTTGTAAAGTGCCTAATTAGATTGTATTATTAATCATCCTTATTTAATATATTTACATGGTTTTATTATTGCCCGATATACTAGCAATAAACTTTCGTGCTGGAGCGCTATGGTGCCACAGCGGTAAGTACTCCTGCTTTCCCATCTTCAACATCAGTTGTAGGGACGGAGGTGGCAACTTTGAGTGCACCATTGGAGAGTTGATATTGATATACACCAAAAGCAATACCACCGCCAACTATGAGGCCAGCTCCAATAACCAACCACACTGCAGCCTCGCTAAAGTCCCATAGTGATTTCTCTTCTTCTGTAGAACATCCAGTACCACTTCCATCAGTCACAGCGGAGCCCTTGTATCCAGCATCGCAAGTACCAGCAGAGACACCACCGCAAGTACTCGCATTAGTATCACAGGCTGTGCAGTCCACATTACCACTCGCAGTCTTGAACTTGCCCTGAGGACAAGCTGTACATCCAGTGCCAACAGTGCCATCCGTGTGAGCCAAGCCATAGTATCCAGCATCGCAGCTTCCTGCAACGCTGTTGTCGCTGCCGTCGCTAGCCAAGCCGCAAGTAGTTGTAGCCTTCGTGTCGCATGCTAGACATTCACTCTTATCAGCCGTAGCCGAGCTGTATGTATTCAAAGTACACCCAGTACAGCTAGCACCGCCATATCCTGCAGCACAAGTGGTACAGGCGGCTGCTTCGTCCGCACCGGTCGTCGCAGTGCCGCTCGTATACTTGCCGCCAGTACAAGCAGTACACACAGAGTTCTCATCTCCATCGCCTGATGCAGTCTTGAACTTGCCCTGAGGACAAGCCGTACAACCTGTACCAACAGTGCCATCCGTGTGAGCCAAGCCATAGTATCCAGCATCGCAGCTTCCTGCAACGCTGTTGTCGCTGCCGTCGCTAGCCAAGCCGCAAGTAGTTGTAGCCTTCGTGTCGCATGCTAGACATTCACTCTTATCAGTCGTAGCCGAGCTGTATGTATTCAAAGTACACCCAGTACAGCTAGCACCGCCATATCCTGCAGCACAAGTGGTACAGGCGGCTGCTTCGTCCGCACCGGTCGTCGCAGTGCCGCTCGTATACTTGCCGCCAGTACAAGCAGTACACACAGAGTTCTCATCTCCATCGCCTGATGCAGTCTTGAACTTGCCCTGAGGACAAGCCGTACAACCTGTGCCATTACCATCAGTCACAGCGGTACCAGAGTATCCGGCATCGCAGCTTCCTGCAACGCTGTTGTTACTGCCGTCATCCGCCAAGCCGCAAGTAGCTGACGCCCTCAAATCACAATCTACACATGCATTCGTGTCAGTCGTAGCGGAGCTGAATTTACCTGTGGTACAACCGGTACATGCAGAGCCCGCAGAGCCGTCGCCACCATATCCTGCTGCGCAGTTCGCACAGCCAGATGAACCTGCCGTGGTGCCATTTCCATCAGTCACAGCGGTACCAGAGTATGCAGCATCACATGTTCCTGCTACGCTATTATTGCTGCCGTCTTCCGCCAAGCCGCAAGTAGCTGACGCCCTCAAATCACAATCTACACATGCATTCGTGTCAGTCGTAGCGGAGCTGAATTTACCTGTGGTACAACCGGTACATGCAGAGCCCGCAGAGCCGTCGCCACCATATCCTGCTGCACAAGTGGTACATACTGCATCACTTGCACCACTTGTACCTTCTGCGCTTGTCCATTTACCAGTTGAGCAATTTGTACATCCATTTTCATCATTGCCATTATCAGCAGTTGGACTGTATTTACCAGCAACGCAATTTGCTGCACTTACTGATTGTAAACACGCAAGAATAACGATTAGAATGAATAGAAATTTCATCGTGAAGATGTTATTGATGTTACCGTAGATGATACACCAAATCAAATTAATCACTTATGTTTGGGAAAAACCTTCTACTAGACTCGGGTTCCGGTTTTTTCGACCAACGTACGTTTTGGATTTGGGTTCTAGAATTTCCCGAGAGGTCGAACGAAAATCGATGTAGCGTTTCGGCCTGTAGTAGGTTATTTTGTAATCTACTATTATTAAAATCAGGTGGAACGAAAAGGCATGCGTGTTGTTTGGTCCAATGACCGTTCAGTTACTTTCAATATAGTTAACTATCGTGGAATTAAGAATAAAAGTTTAACCTTCAAGAAGCAAGAACGAATGACGGTCAGTTGGAAGCACTATGTACAATTACTTATTTAGAGATTAGGGGACTAATTTCATTAGCAGCTATCTATTCTACGTACTCTCTAATATCATGGCTGTCTTGTCCAAGTTGTGCAACGCCAAATCCAATCTTCCAATCGCTACTTCCATACCCAAAGAGTTGGTATTGCTTGATTGGGAGGTACCATGCTTCTGCTTCAATTCGTGTTTTCTCTCAATAGCGCCCCTATGGATGGCTGCTGCAGGAGTGATTTGCTGAATATTTTGTTCTGTATTAAGCAACGAATCAGTTGCAACTGAAGTACTATCATTCACTGTATTTGTATGATGTAGATGTTCTGATTTAGTTAAATTTGTATCCTTTTTTGCATCATTTAAAGTTGCATGAATATCCGACGCCTGACGACCCGTTTCGGTCCTTTCTCCTCTGGATTTCACAATTCTGTGAATTCCGCTAGAAACAGCACTTGATTCTGGATTTATAGCTTCATGATATAACTGCAATGATTGTGCTTCGAGATCTCTGCCCCATGATTCTCTCAAAAGGCTTGACCTCTTTAATCTAAGGTTTAACATACCATGGTAACAGTGGTCTAGGACGGTGTTACGTATGTGGTTATAATCAATGCGCCAAAAAAAGAACGTACTTTGAGGATTAAAATCTGTTCTTTTGCTAATTTCTTTATAATCCACCCATTTATCACGATATAATAGATATAACTTTTCTCTAGCGTCTCTTGCAGGCATAATAGCGATGTCACCGAGTAGATTCTGTTCGGTCCATTCGTCTTTACAGAGCATAAGCTCGACTAATCTGGCTGCTTGTACTCCATACCGTGTACGTGCTATACTTGTCAAAACTTTTTTTTGTAAGGTACTTACAATTGCGCCACTATTTGCTTGATATTCTACATCTTGTGGTGAACTTCTGCTCAGTGTGTGGGTGTGGGCATGCGGTGTTTGTGTGCTCAGACTCGAGTCCGCGACGAGAACGTTCAGTAGCCCTCGCATTGTAGAAACGTCAAGCATTTTTTCACTTTTTTTCTTAGTTCCACTTGAACTTTCACCACTCACAATAGCACTACTGCTATCATCTGCAGGAGAATGTCCAGTCATATCAACTATATCCATTGATGTTGCACTTGGGGCATCCGTGTAAGACTTGAGCGAGCTTACACTCGCCATATTCGCTGCAGTATTCACATACTTTCTTGTGTAATTATTTACTATTCGCATTAATGATACAGGACGAGAATATTCTAAGCAAGAACGTGTCATATGGTATCCATCAACATATCCAGCATTACCTCTATCAAAGCCGTTGGGTGCGTAGCCACTTTTGATTTGTTCTGCTTTTTGTGGTGTATTCGTTGTTGCATCAGCGAAGCTTTCCAAGAATGTTAATGCATGGGATACTTCTTCTGCACTCTCATCTCGTAGGCTTTCCTCTAATATAATGCGTACGACACGAGCAGCTTTCTCTTTTGAACGCTCCAGAATGTACTTCACACATGAAGCAATCCGCTCTTCTTCTTGAAGTTGCTCGAAATTTACAGCCCATAGCACATTCGCATTTGCGATCATATCAGTGAACATAGCTATTTCTTGTTGTTCTGTATCTTGGGGATGTTCTTCAACAACTTTTATACCATCTGATTCATTTATTCTACTTTTTTCTGGTATATTTTTACCTTTTCTCACTGCAATATCATCGCCTGATGCAGATGTAGCAGATGATGCTCGCCGTTTTCGGGGTGCTGTTGTCGTACCAGACTTTATCACATTTGCTTCTGCGGTATCATCATTGTCAGAATCTACAACACTGCGCTTTCTTCGACGTTTCGTCGTTGAGCCAGATCCCGAACTTGATCCACCCTCTACTGCGCTTACTGGAAGGAGTTTGGTCCCCCTACTTTTCTTGCCTGTTGAGGAAGGTGTAGCATCCAATAACTCTACTGTCATTGGACCAAACCCTGAAGAAACACTATCTTCTTCATTTTCTGGTAATCTTACTTCAATCACAGCATATTTATCTACTATTTGTGATGTAGTTGCGTGTATACCCTTTGATTTTGGTAATGTTGGTGCTTTCACAGGCACATCGTTACTATTAACATCAGCCGAAACCATGCGTTCAGCATGGAGCATCTCATCAGGAAGCTCATTATCAAGATCATCGTCACGAGAAGATACATCCCTACGTATACGAACAATACGTGAACCTCCTCTATCTAAAACCGCATGGGCACTCGCTGCATCAATTGCCTCCGAAGCTGCTGTGATCGCTTTAGGTACTCTGACAGCTTTGTGCTTTATAAATGCTTGTTTACGTTCAATGGATAAAATTGGTACCCTTGACACTAAGCGACACTGAATGAGTGATCGGAAAACATGATATATTGTGTGTTTTATTTCATTCGTAGTAGTTTCACTACTAGTAGTATTGCTGCCTTTCTTGGCTACTTTTGTTGCTAATCCTCTTCGTTTGGGAGCAGTAGATCTTTCTATGGCGTCATCTAATTGCTTGTAAACAGCATCTAACACTTGCTGTACAGTTGCTCTACCTTGTACTATCAATTCCTCCATAATCAACTCAGCAATATGTTTCAATCTCTGCGAAGATGGTATCGTATTACGGGCGCTGGACGACGTCGACGCAGTAGAAGGGATGACGACTTTACCTGATATAGATGCTTGTACTGCAGAGTTAATCATACGCCCCGAACGTAGCCTATTAATGACCATCTGCGTATTTAGACTGTATAAAAGGGAATTATCACCTCGAGAGCCTCCGCCTGGACCATCCACTACCAGATCGCTTGCAGGCGGTCTTTCTATGATAAGACATCGATGTTGATGTAAGACTACGAGACAAGTACGTACATTCTTAGCATTGATCTTATGTAAAGATTGTGTGCCGAAATACCTAATGAGGTAAGGCAATGTGCAGTTGTAGGTGCTTCTCAGCACTCTTGCCACGGCTCGAACATCATCCCCAAAATGTTCTTCAACAATATTCAATACCAGCTCATCGCGACGTGCTTTTCCTGGCTTTATAGTATCACTGGTGCCTAATTCAGAAGGATATAGCGACATTGCTATGGCTTCTTCTTATCAATCGCGATGTCAATTCTCAATACAAGGAATTATAACACTTTGCAGAACAGTTGATTTACGAGTGGCTACCAAATGCAAACAAAGGTCTTTAAATGTTGTATTGTTGTATAGCAATAATCAATTCTTTGAATTATCATCAATACAGGAGGCAAATCTCCGGAAAATCATATCGACAGACGTCCGATTTTTGTTGGGATTCCTTCCGGGGGGATTCGAAGATTTTGGGATTCTGGGTGAGGATTTGAGGTGCCAAAGAATTGCGTAGAAGGTTCAACCATGGTAGAAAGTTGCATTAAAACACTACAAAACACTAAAAACAAGTCACGTCACTTTATTCTGGGCTAAGAGACAACACGTCGCTCTAATTTTTTGATTTCTTCATCAAGTTGAACCCAGCTCTCTTCAAATAAGGGTGGACCAGCAATGACACGTCGTGCCATATCTAATTTGGGCTCCTTGTGGCGAGGATTGTTACATAAGTCTATTGTCTTGGCGCTCTCTTTCGATGCATCTGAACACCAAGTTTCACACCATAACCATTCTTGTGGTAATGAATGTATAGGAACTTGATGTTGTGCATAATTAGGTAAATCTTGGTCTAAGTTTGCTAATGAATTGGGATCACGAGCGAGGCCATCATATATAGCTCGAAGCTGGTCACCGACGGCGTTTCGCCTGAGAATGAGGAGGGAGTGTCAGAGTTGGTGAGAGAGCAAGAGGATTTCATAAGGTTAGCAAATGCATCACATGTTGGTACTGTTCTATTCAGTAGTATCAATCACACTAGCAATATCTACTACCGTAAGCAGTCACTACACTACTACATACAGCCATACAGGCTTGCCATCAGAATATGTCGGGATGTTTGTCAGCATAATCGTAATTCAGCCGAAAGATGGTTGAAAATTTTTATCATCACTTGGCGTGTATATGTATGTATACATGGAGCAAGCAGTAGTAGCTGTTGTAGATATGCATAAGAATGGAATGATTGCAACAAATAGCAACAAATAAGGGATAGATAGCTGATAATACATACCTGAAGTTCGCTAGATCCACCACATATAGGGCAGAAATGTGGTAGGGCTTGCCTTGCAAATGGTCATTCCAGTATCCTTGTCGCCAAAACTGGAAACCAAGAGTTTCTTCACGAGATGTACAAAATGGCGTGTACGCATAAGGCTTTCCCTCGAGGTCGAGATCCCATAGCTCTTTTAGGTCTGCCCGCACAACTTGATCAGCATCCACATAAATGACCTTTTTTACGCCCAATGGGAACAACACATCTAAAAATAAGATTTTATAACCCCATATTATACGTTGTTTTTGTGTTTGCTGTGTTAGCCATGCAGGCCACTTATACGTCACGTAGCCTATTTCAAACCCATACTCCTCAGCCATCTCTGCTGCTAATGTTTTAAAAGTAGGTGAGAGATAATTTTCAAATAGCCAAAATTTCACAGGCATTCTCGATCTTTTAGTCACACTTAGCATCATGATTCTGAGGAGGCGTTCATACATGTGCCCTGTTGCAAGACTGAAGACGTGAATGCGCCCATCATCATCTTTGACTAGAGATTTACCATCAGCTACCTCGTCGGAATTGGAACCGAACATTGATGTCAATGAAGAAAGCATTCCTCCACCACCATTTTCATTCTTTTTTTTATTTTTTGATTTTTTGGAATGATTTTGTTGTTGTGTACGACGTCCGCGACCATATTGAAGAGCTTCATCATCATCTTCACCCCCTTCGAGGAGTGGCACTGCTTCCATCCCGGGTTTTTTGGTTACAGTAATACGATTTAAGGAGTCACTAAATGATCGCACTGCAATAAGCTTGCCATTATTATCATTATTGTTACCATGCACTTCATCTTCTTTATGATTATATGATGACGTACTATCAAAATGGAAACCGGACGCTCCATCAATCGTAAAAATTTCTTTGCCTCGTGCGTCTGCAAGTACCAACCCATACAGTCCTGGAGTAGCAGCTGCCAACTGATAATAACCTAAATTTTGCATAACAAGTGTATCACTATGAAGTGTACCAACTGGTCCTCCACCAGCAACATTTTGTAATGCTAGTTGCAATCCATTAGGTGGTGCGGAAGCGTACCCAAAAGGGTCTCTCGTCGATAATTTCGGCGTTTCGAAGCACGATCCAGTCACAAGGATGGACTTCAAGGTATAGCCAATAGAGGTCACTTGTGATGATACCATAGTGCCATCATCGTTCTTTTGGCTATCACCGCATTGATCTTTATTGATACATCTTAAATTATCAACATCTTGTTTGGCAACAGTTGATTGAATATTCCAATTTTCCGGTGCATCAATTCGCACAGTGAGCGTGTGTTGCGTCGGTAAACCATTAAATGACGCACGACCGATAGATGGATCATTGGCTGTAATAGAACTACCACCAAGAACATATCTATAAAAATTTTGTAATGGAAATTCGTTATTATTAATATCTAATTTGGGTATGAAAATAACTTGTTGTTTGTATTGTAGTTGATCACGGAAGAGGCCTATTAAGGCTGCTGCACGCTGTCCTGCATCAGAGAGTGGATCAACAATATAAACAATATCTAGTGTATCTGTAGTGCTATCACTGCTACCACCTGATCCAAGAGGCATAACATTGAAGTCCAAATGCAGTACACTCTCCGGTACATCTTCGCTATCCGCATCAGTGCTCAGTGAGAGTCCAGCTTCTGCAAGGGCTTCGTTCACATTAAATCGTCTATCCCCTGCAGCATATGTGCCACAAAATGAGCTCATATGCATAAAGATATCAGATATTGAGAATATAGCAGATTTCTCAGCCACCTTATCATTCCCTTGAGCATTTTCACTGAGTTGAGTCACAATACCATGCAAAGAACTTCCTAGTCGACTGTGTTCGACAGCAGCAAGTAGTGTAAAATCATGTTCAGACATAATAGGGTTGCCATCACGTGATGAGACAGCGCTTAAATCAACTGGAATGACTAGACGCCTTCCATTGTGCACGATAACGATGTCAGTCTCCGGGGTAAGTGATTTTTTTGAATAAAATTGTTGTAATTTCGCATTTCTGTACCATTGATATATATTAGTGATAAGAGGCAAAAGTTGAAAGGAATATTGTGGTTAGTCATTGAATCGGAGTAGTATACTTTCTGTATACCCTAGAACAGCAATCATCATACACGGTCTACAGCCAGACAGCCAGTAACTGTCTTGGTAACATCAGAATCGTCGAACTCTAGCATAATTTGGATCCACCAGTCGGTGGTAATTTGCACTCTTCATTTGCGACTTTTACACATTATCTGGCCATTAAGCATAGTATAAAGAAAATATAATATAAGATGTAAATATAATAGATAACTTCACTTACCTTGTGATCTCATTATATCGATTGAGATTCCCAACGAGAGAATTCTGCGACAAATCTTCATTCTCCGACGGCAATTCTACACTTTGTATCACATGTTCTTGCGCTACATTACTGAGAGAATTAAAACTAACTAAAGAAGGAATAACTTCTGAGATTAATGTAGATACAACATCACTATCTTCAGTATCTGACTGCAAACTTTGCAGTGATCTAGACAACAGAAGTTTGATGTCAGTCGTCAGGGATACTGGTGCTACACCACCATTTTCATGAATGTTATTCTCTACTTGAAGAGATTGTATCAAAGATGCAATACGCAAATAGGGAACAAGTAACATCACATTGGAATCGCAACTTCCATTGTCATGCTCAGTAGTATCTGCGTGATCGCCACTGAAACAACTTAAGAGAGAATCTGTTATAGTAAAAAAATACGATAAACGTTGTGATGGTAATTCTGGTTCATTGCTATCTTCAAAAGTTGGTTGAGTAGTCGTTGATGCAGTCTCCACTGGACTGGAAATCCATTTGAGTGCAGCATGCAAGGCTTCAAATCCGGACTTATTTATGGGCACTGACAGCACAGTTGTTCCAGAGAACACCACGTCCTTATTGCGATCGACAGTTTCAGGAGTAACATGATATCCTCCTGATATATTTGCTATATTGCCAAGTAAATCATCACTGTTGGTATCACTGTCTATATTGGATTTCTTACCAGTATTGTAGTATTCAACATGACCTCCAGTTTGTTCAAGTAATGGATGGTATCTTGGATATGCCCGATTTAATGATAATATGGTTGTGAACATACTTTTACTTTTATCAGTAATTTTACCTGTTGAAAACCATTGACGCATCATATTCTGCTCGCGAGACAGTAATTGGGACAATGTTTGCTGCAAGTCGAGTGATTTCTCAACTATACCATTCATACTGTATGTGTTCGGTTGCAAACCCCTGTCATACATGTATGTGCTGATATTTCCACGAAATTCTGCAGTATATTCCGCAATTTGGGGGGTATTTAAAATTGTTCTTGCTTCTTTTCGGTATCCTTCGCGTGTTTTGGGAACTGTTTTCCCCCCTCCAGAAGGGAACGCATCCTGAAGGTGAAGTGACATCGTTGCTCGCACAGCAGAATCATCATATTCAGCGACATGTTCAGCTACAACAGCTGCATATATATTTAAAACTTCTTTTAATTCTGTTGCACTTAGCTCATCTATCATAAGTTGTAACTTTGAAATTTCCTCAACGTGTGTACTACTACTAGATGCGGAAGGCGTACCAGCTGCAGCAGCATTCGTGCTATCCAGTAAATCTTGTGCTTGTTGTTTTCGTTGTTCCCTTTCTAATGTATTTTCTGATATAGAACTAATGAAATTTGTTGCAACTTTATTTGAATATTTATCTCGAAGTACGACAAATAGATTACAGACGTCTGACCGTGTGGCGACGGATGAGGACGTGCGGTGATCGTCTTCGGTGTTTCCAGCCACATTGTTGTCTGCGGGGGTACACATAGGTACAATACCAACTCGAATCGGGTATTGCTGTGCTACAACCATATTAAATTGATAAGCAAGCAATGCACCGTCATATGACAGAACATCAGGAGTTGCGACAATAGTATATAAATTTCGCTGTATTTGGGAAATTTGCCAAGATGGTTGGAGTAATATAGCTAATTTTTTTGGCCATGATTTATATTGCATATCTTTTTCAAGATTATTCAAAAATGTAACTACATATTTTGCCCCTCGGCTGACATCAACCCGATATGTCTGTTTCTCTGCATTACCATCATCAGAAGCAAGATCCGTCGCAGTGTCTTTGAGAGCATGTATGTTATCCGCACTTAGAGGATATGGCCCTGTTTGAAAGGATTGCAATTGACTTATATGGTCAACTTCTGCACGTACAACATGTAACATATCGTAAGCATTAAATGTATTCTGTCCAAGTGGAACATGCGCTCCATTGATGTACAGACTATTCATCGGAAGCACATGAGCCACTGTCTGTTGCCATTTGCGTGTATCTGCTGATACTTGTGCTGTTAACTTAGATTTAACACTAGATACACGAGCAGCATGAGTAGGAAAAGAATGGACAAGTTCAGCAAACTTACTTGCCGGATTCTGCGTGTTCCATAAAGAGAAATTAGAGGGTCAGTAAGTTAGTATGGTGTTGGTTGGTCAATATCCTGGAGTATATAGACAATAAATAAGATTTCCCACCATGACTTCATCTGGTTATACCGTCTGCCTTCCAATATTAGCTTTTAAGGGCTCATAGTATACGAAGAACATGACGAAATAACCACAGTGGTTACCTCGAAATTCGAGTGCTTTAGGCGTGAAGTAGCACATACTCTCAACATTGATTTGGTTGGAAATGCGACTCTAAAAATCAACGCCATAAATAGATATTCATTTCATATCATTTAACAACAATAAAACTTGTACAAAAAAAATCAATTTCATATAAAAGAAAATAATACAAAACACGTATACTTACCTCTGAGTTCAGGATGGTGTGAACTGTTTGCACACCCAAATCTTTCATCTTCCACAACTTCATGTGTGTGATGTCTCCTTCTTCTGCTGCAGTGTCAGCTTGATCTAATATCTGCGTATTTCTCTTATCAGTTTCAATTAATTCATCTTTAAGAAAAGCCATATCCAACAAGTCAATAGAGGGTTCCTTCTTGAGTACTCCGGCACTATCTTCGCCTTCAGGGAATGATTCAGCCAAATTCTCTCTATTTACTGAGTCTGAATCTATAGAATTGTCTTCAGTATCATCAACATTCTTATATTCCATGTTCTTTATATCTAAGTAGACACCGAATCCTTGTAATCTAGTAGTATTCGCCTGTAAATTTCGTTGATTCGGGAATGCGTGACGAGCGGAATACTGCAAGGAAACGTCTTTTTCTTGAGCTTTCAGCACTACCTGATGTAACATACAGAAAGACTTACTACCAAGGGACCCGTATACAACAGCATGTTGCTTACTAGCTCCCTTTAATTTAGACGATGTCCGAGTATGATCCCAAGCTGTGTCAATCGCAGTATGACCCGCAGTTACATCAACAAGCATGCTAGATTCACTGTTACTATCATTGCTTGCAGTGGCTGATTTTGCACTAGAAATTGCATCTGATAATTCAGAAGGGTTACATATTATATGTCGTCCAGGATAAACCACAGCCCAAGCATCAGCGCCGCACGGACTTCTCTCCTCACCTTTGTCATTACTTACAAATTCTGATGATAAAGCACGAAAAAATTCAACTGTTGGGGCATATACAGATAAGCCTAATACTGTATCAAGTAGAGTATGTAATGGTTGTGGTAATAGATCTTGCGCAGTCTCAAAAGCTACCGTCTGGGATGTATCTTCAAGTTCGCACAGCTTATTTGTGTACTTCCAAAACAGGTGTGGACTTTCCAGTGAAAGAAACTCAGAGATCTCAGCAGCAAAGGATCCCTCGTATCGAGGCCATTGTGCGGAGACATCTACATTGACAGATCTCTCCAGTGCCAGCACGAGCGATGCTTGTGGTGCTAAAGTGCACAAAAACAGAACAAATACAGATATATATA
>JACKZZ010008047.1_pt1 | contig 47202 bp, 23 predicted proteins | sample 8027871 | NCBI WGS metagenome assembly JACKZZ01 (sample SAMN15724774, study PRJNA655200) | protist metagenome | isolation source: fluorescence activated cell sorting (FACS) single amplified genomes of... | place: USA: West Boothbay Harbor, Gulf of Maine | collected 2000-07-19
GATGCAGATGCAGATGCAGATGCAGATGCAGATGCAGATGCAGATGCAGATGCAGATGCAGATGCAGATTCACTCGTACCGTCAAGAAACCGCAGAGGATCATCATGTGATCCCGACCAGGGTCTTCTTCGCGTATCCATCGACTTCGTGCCTTTTGCGACTGTTATGTTTGCACTTTTTTTAATGTTTTTATTCCGCTTCCGGCGTTGGTTCTTATTCAGTTTAGTCCCAACCATGTGGGAAGTAATTCTTCCCACGAGACGAGGTCATATGTAAATACGTGTCAAAGGCCAAATTTTCCCAAATCATGAAATCAACTCGAAAACCAAAATTTTGCATCTTCTCTTTGTCCGACAACGATATGATAGTTTAGAGGGGATGATTTCGTAATTCTTGGTGACAGTCAAAGCGCGTTGGCGTGGGCAACGGGGGCTTTGCGCTGCTATAAGGGTTTTCCTGCCTTCGCGTTGTTGGGGGCGCTCTTAAAAGATAGATGGCTTGGGCTTCGGCTAATCGAGGGGAGACGAGTGCTGTCGGAAGTCAACGCTTTTTCCGGACAAGCTTTCCAGAGGAGACGGTTGCTTCGACGTCCCAGAGCTTGCGTCCCAATACTCGGGATACGCTCCCCGCGGAGTGGGTGCGAGAGGTGCTCTCGTTCATCGATCCCTTGCAACCCCCTGACGGTTCGGTAGCGGCCCTAGAAGCGGTGTTGGCGAGGGCAGACTCGTTGTACGAAGCTCTTTGCCACTTCTAACCCTCTCACCTCTCCACTCCCTTCTTTTTCCCGATGGTGGTCCGTGTTGTGAGTCAATGAGAATCGCCCTGAAGAAGAACTTCTTAGACACACGATGTCATGCGTCATCATGAAGCATCGTTTACGTGATTACGCCAAGTTAGGTTTATCAAACACCAGGATGAGAGGACAGCAGCAACCGCACGCTCAAAGGGGGAGCACAGAATATCAATATTGTAAAGAACATAGGAGAAGATGCCCTGCAGGTAGCCGCTGTTTAATGCTCTTAACGAGCATTGGTGCCCGGAATGTCTTCCGAGTGCCAACAAGTACAGGTATGTTTTGTAAATTAGGTTAACCGATTATTATTATGCAGAACTTTTGGTATCAAGTGCCCGATGAAGACACGGATGATGAGGAATGAGGAATGATGGTTGGAGAAGAAATGAGGGCTGCTGAGATCTAAGTAGATATACGTATATGGTGTCATATATATAATTATGTTTGGGATCCAAATGCAGACACATTGACGCAAACCAGCCAAATTTCCAAATGGGAACAAAAGTTCCTAATAGGAGCAAGCAAAACAAAACAAACAGGGCCATAACTTCTGTAATATTTGTCATATTATTAAAATGAAATAATAACTATACATGTGTTTTAAGGAAAAAACCATACAAAAAAGGGTATCAGATGGTTCAGATATGGGGCGGCCGCAGTCGCCCACTCTACCTGACCAAATACGAAACTTCCTTTTCTGTAAGGGAACATGTTTTCATGTTCATCCTCATCACATGAACATACGTAACTATGGCACAGTCACCAAAAGACAAGAGACAAGTTACTCTTCAAAGTGTAAGAATCGAGCAAGCTGAAAACATTTGTTTTCAGAAAAAACCATACAAAAAAGGGTATCAGATGGTTCAGATATGGGGCGGCCGCAGTCGCCCACTCTACCTGACCAAATTACGAAACTTCCTTTTCTGTAAGGGAACATGTTTTCATGTTCATCCTCATCACATGAACATACGTAACTATGGCACAGTCACCAAAAGACAAGAGACAAGTTACTCTTCAAAGTGTAAGAATCGAGCAAGCTGAAAACATTTGTTTTCAGAAAAAACCATACAAAAAAGGGTATCAGATGGTTCAGATATGGGGCGGCCGCAGTCGCCCACTCTACCTGACCAAATTACGAAACTTCCTTTTCTGTAAGGGAACACATACAATAATATAATACAGCTTCTCGAGAGAGCGCAAACACTCAAATAAATCCGGTTTTTCTATGAGGTAGTCAGCTGTGCAAAGTTGCACAAAGCTGTATTTGCACTGTCGCTGCGTGTCCGGAGCTTTCATCGCTTTGAAAGCCTTGTAAAAATATCAATGATGCAGTCTGCGCTGGAAGGGATGAGCTTGCGGGAAGTGGAGCACTGCATTGAGCGTTACGCAGCAGCCTCTTCGAGTGAGCAAAGTTTCCTTGTGAACGCACCCTCCTCCTCGTCGTCCTTCTCGTCAGACGGGGCACATCAAAATCCTACTTCCGTGGACGTTGATGTCAATATAGATGTAGACGCCGAGTTGGCGGCGTGCAGGGAACGCATGGAAGTAGCCTCCAGTCGACCAATTACTGGTCTATAGGGCGCTCCTTCAAAAGGTTTGTTCTCCCTCAGTTCGATATTGAACGGTTCACATTTGACCGGTTTTGAGTCAGGCGTGAATTGGGTAATGAATACAGAATCTTTATAATCCAGCAGCGTTCGAGCAAAGTTCATTCTGCCTTTCCTTGGTAATTTTGGATTCACCTGATCTTTGAATACCTGAAGGTTCATTAATTCCTTCTCATTATTAAGCATCGGTTCTTCAGCCACGAGAATATTTCCCATATTAAGCTTACTCCGTTCATGATGGTACTCAGGAGAGTCCTCTTCGGCTAATTCAGCTTTAGGAATATCCGTGAGATCAGGGTTTGATAGGAATTGTAAGATTCCTTTATCCACAATAGCCTCTGCGCCGATGATAATTGGCGAAGGGTTTTCTGATGACTCAGGGAGAATGCGGAAAAAGATGTTCGAGAGAGTTAGATCGTTCAACGCTGGAATGCGGAACGACATGAACACCCCGGAGTCGCTGGTAATAGTATCTCCAAATAACGGACTCTGATATTCCTTGGCATGAGTTGCCAATTTCTTTAATGACAATTCTTCTACTAACTCATGTGGTATCCAATTTCCATCAGACGCTCCAGTATCAAAGAGAGTCTTATAGCAGCATATAGTATCCAGAAGCTTTATTTCAATCTCAAACTCGAATTTAGAAGCTGCAGCAACATTAGGATGGGGATCATTTTCCACCTGATGGATTCCTCTGTCATTCGATTGAAGAGTGACTGGTAGGTCATCTACATCACTAGAATCAGAAGTTAAATCAGCATCAAAGTCGCTGTCAGAATCAGAATCGGAATCTGACTCTGACTCTGAACCCCAACTCTTGTAAATGTGGGGTTTGTGATAGGTTGATACCTTATTCACAGTTGGTAAGGTATTCCAGGTTTCCACCGAGGATTCAAATACCTCCAAGCAAGCAAAAGTATTGGTGTTACATACCACCTTGTTATTGGTAACAGCCGTCCAAATAGCTTTAACCGGAATAGGTCTTTTGCTGGGATTAATACGGCTAACGCGGGCTTTGTCAGAAGAAGACACCTTTTTTACACCTTCACGTTTATCCAGAAAAGCTTGAAATGCAGCATTGCCTTTTTCATTAGGTTCATCTGGGCATGGACAATTTTCATGGTGTTTACGCACACCCTTCTTACCGCAATCAAAGCACGTAGGGGATTTCTCACCTATAGGCTTGCCAGACTTGTCCTTCTTCTTCTTCTTCTTCTCCTCGATTGCCGCCAGCTTAGTAGCATTTTCCTCGATTTCCGCTTGCTTAGCAGCTTTTGAAATTGCCGCTAGCCGCTTTTTCTCCTTCTTGACACTCTTATCAAGGCCAGACTTGTCCGGAGATTTCGAAACTCTTGGAGTAGCAGACCACAATTTGACAGATTTCTCTTGATCCACTAATACCTTTTCAAGCACCAAAAGGTAATGCCAGAAAGATTGCCTGATATTGTATGGCAAATTCTGTGCAAGGTACTTGTTTTGCCTCAAGAAAGCATCCATTTTCGAAGCCCAGAATTCAGCTGAGTCTTTTGATTTGATTAACTTAACAATCTTAGTGATTTCACTACTCATGACATTTACTGGTACTTGCAACTTAAAGATCTTCAGAAAATGACGCAGGATGTTTCGAAGCGATTTGCAAAGAGCACGCAATGAACTTGGTTCCGAATTTTCCAATTTGATCTTTTTCAATTCTTCAACAAACGTCCCAACGGGATCAGCAGCCTCTGTGTAAAGAGGAAAAGCTAAGGTTTGACAGAGTTCACTCAACGTGAGATTTCTGAATCTAGACCTACTGATTTGACCTTCGTTGATCTCATCTTCGTGCAAATGACAATTCTTGAATACTTGTAGATAATCCACTTGAATACGATTGACAGTATCATTGTTGGTAATATAAGCACCAGCAACAATATTTCCAGGCTCACTCACATCTTGGAACTCTTGGTGGTAATTAAATACCGACTCATACCAATTAGCTATAATTTCAAAAGATATTTTAGCAGGTTTTAGAGTGAGATTTGGCAAAGGCATAGTAATAACCTTTTGAGCCATTTGTGGTCTAAATTGCGAACTAGTATACTCATTTGAATAAGGAGTACTAGCTAAGCCATGATTTGCAGTAGAGTTGGGACTTCCATTATCACCATTATCATTATCATTGCCATTGAGATTATTATCGTTCTCAGCATTATCATCACTTGAATCATTGAAGCTATCATCATCATTATTATCTTCATCATCATCACCACCATTATCCCCATCATCAGGATTACCAGCACCTGCAGATTGAATCTTTTCCGCATTATTAGCATTCTCATCCTTGGACGAATTGATGGAATTGTTATCATCATCATCATCATCTGGATTGTCATTGGAATTAGAAGCCATCAAAACCGGTGCAACAGTTGACATAGAAGCAGGGGAAGAAACCACATCAGATACCATACCAGATACCATACCTTGGCCTTCTTGTTTGATAGCAATTGGTGCATTATCACTTGATTGATATTCCTCATCTGAAGGAGATGAAGGAATTTGCGCCACAGCAGAAATTGCCGGTTGTTCGACTGAAGGAGTAGAAGGTGTTTGCGCCACAGCAGGAGTTGCTGATTGTTGAATTACAGGCGCAGTACCACTACGGCGAGTTCTCTGCTGCGCTTTACTGCGTGTAGTCACGACAGTATGAACTTGTTGCACTGGAACATTCAGAATTGGATTAGATTTAACAGCCGGAGCAGGCTGAAATACTGGAGCTCCATATTGATGCGCGTATCCTGGAGGAGGCAATTGATACTGCCAATCAGGAGGCGGTGCTTGCAACATTGGTGCAGGTTGATAACCTGGCGATGGATAATAGTAACCTGGTGGGTTTGGCATGGGACCATATCGTGGATCATACAATGCTTGAACTTGATAACCAGGTGGCGGATATCCATATCCTGCTGGTGCTGACTGCGACCATACAGGAGGAGACGGTTGCTGCCATCCAGGGGGAGGTAGCTGTTGTCCCGGTGGGAACGGTGGTTGCCATCCAGACGGAGGCAACTGTTGTCCAGAAAAAGGTGGGGGAGCTTCGGGAACCGAAAACTCTTGAGAAAACCCCGAAGACAAATTTGTCTTAGAATTGAGTGGTGGATACACCATGACATTAGAATTGTCAACTCCTGGTACAGGGAGCCTCTCCTCTGGTTCCATATCGTCGCGAGCCGAATTGTCGGAATTGTGAGGAATAGCTGGGATTACCAGCTTCTCAGGAAGAGGTATTTCACTTTCCTGGGTTGTTGCTGGGATTACCAGCTCCACAGGAAGAGGTATTTCACTTTCCTGGGTTGTTGCTGGGATTACCAGCTCCACAGGAAGAGGTACTGCAGTACTTTCCTGGGTTGTCACTGGGATTACCAGCTTCTCTTCTGATCTGACTTCATCTAGAACTGAGTCTTCGTGATCGAGAGGGACGGGAGAATTAACTTCAATCGAAGAATTTTCCACGGAGTTGGACACAGACATCTCCGCGCTAGAGATGCTTACGCGAGTTTCCACCGTCGTGGGTTCGCTGTTGTGACTAACTGAATCAACGTCAACATTGACGGATTCGGACTGCGACATATTAATGTGATCGGACAAAAGAATGTCTACTACACAAAGTCAAGCAAAAAGACGTGTAAAAACGTACTAATACAATATCAAAGTAGTGGGAAAAATATCCAACACTAAACTAGTAATATTACTGAGAAGGTCCGGATCTATTAAAGACTGGGAACACTACTTAGTGATGTTAAAAAGAACATAAACAATCACAGAACAAAGATCCAAAAGAGGGGGAACTAAAGGTCCCACAGTGGGCCTAGATCTTAACTAAGCTCGGCTGAATTGTTGGTTGAAGAAGGTGTTAATCGCTTGGCCTCTGACGATATCTTTGGTGGGAAGGAACAGCCCTATTTCCAACAACATGTAAGGCGGCAATCTCTTGAAGGAAAAGCTCTGCGCCCTGCGGGCTCTCGCTCTGGTTTTCACGCCAAAAAAGCTCATTCTGACCTACCACACTCGTCGCACGCCGCGTTTCTCTCCTAAAGCTCTTGAGTTGAGGCCAAAGAAATGAGTACTTCGCTTTGAAAGAGAGGAAAGGGAAGGAGGGGCGACCACCACGACTTGACGAGAGAGACGACAAGCTTCTTTCTCCTCCAGATTTATCCAGCTCTTGCGAAGAGAGGATCTAAGAACTGAAAAATTGAAACTTCGTGCCCCATGGTTCATTGCCACCAAGGCTAGCAGAGGAAAGAAGAACAGGAGCAGACCCAGGTCGCTGCTACTTTGCAAACACATTAGCTTGCTCGTGAGCTACTTCAATAACTGCATCTCGACCTGGAGCAGCCTGTGCAGGGAATATATCGATAACACCAGCAAACAGCAAACACATTAGGATGCTGAGGCTCTTGGTAGCATTCCTGCTCTTGTGCCATGCGCGGAGCGACTATGGCTACACACAGCACGACGTGCAGGCGCACATGCTGCGGCAGGAGCTGGATGAGCTGCACGAGGTTCTGCCGCAGGGCCTGAAAGCTGTACTATCGCACAAGGCTTTACTCATGGACTCGCTGGATACATTCAACAGACACCAGCACAGCCAGATGGGCACACCTGCACACGCAGGAATGGACAGCAATGGCGAGGACCTACGAGACGACTCTGGTATCTACGGGCATGGCATCCACCCAGGGATGAGAGATGATGATTTCAATGACCATGGCGAGGAAGTGCTCGTCACGGAGCTTCATGTCGATGTCGTCTTTCTCGGGATACCTCCAACCGCTGTAGACCACATAGCAGAGACATGGTTTTCGGCAATAGCAAGGGAGGACACCACAAGCAGCCGAATCCACAACGCTGAGGTCCCACTGCCGGGAAATATCAAAACAAGGCATAATTACCATGTAGTGCAAGTCAGCGCAGAGGCCACAAATGTAGTGCAGCGAAAAATGGCACAGCTTCTTGCGGCAGCAGAGATATATGCCCTGCCGGATCAACCTCTATCGATCAATGCGTGGGAAATTGACGAGGTGCTGACTAGCCTGCAACGCGTTGTATCTGCCACTCACCGAGAGAGGTATGACGCCACGCCCCAGCAGTCGTTCCATCCCATGAGCACGATCTTCGTATTCAACCTGGACGAGAATGAGCTCTGGAAAGATACTAGCCGTGGTGCACCTGATTCAAGGGCAGGGACCAAAACATACAAGTTTTCTGGTGGCTTTACAGAAGCAGAAGTGGCGGAACTTGCGGACGAAATGCAAGTTCTAGACAAATGCAAGGATTTGATAGCAGATGTAAGTGGCAGTACGAGAGTAGACTCACCCGCCACAGATACGACTGACGGAAATATTATGAATCGATCAGGCGTTGCCCAACGTGCTTCAGATATGTATGTTTCACAGAACTCGTGGGGTGCTTGGGACGATGAGTCAGGTGCGTACACCCAGCTGAACCCCGTGGGCAGCCAAGTGCACTGGCGACACGCTGTGCACGAGACCAGACGCTGGGCTGAGGGATGGAAGAACAGCGCTCTGGCTGGCAGTGCCCCAACTCTAGTAGATCGTGCGCTGAATATCCTTCGTGCAGCGCCAGAAATAGGGCCAGAGGGCGAGTACCGCTCCATTTATCAAGAGTTGCGCTTGCCATTAGCCAAAGCGATCCTAGCCATGGAAGAAAACAAGAAACACCGCAATATGAACTTGTGGTCAGTGGCGTGCAGTGCGCAGACGTGGGTAGGGGCCGGCAGTGTAATATGGGTAGATTTGCAAGCAAATGCACTCACTCCCCAATATGCCGATACAACCATGTCTGCTTCCTTAAAAGAAAGCCTTAAAACAACAGGGGAGCGCTTGTCTAGCATCAGCAAAGGAAGCACATCAGAAGTAAATCCCTCAGTATCTACCAAAGAGTGGCGTAAATTGGGTGCAGATTATGACAATATGGACCTTGCCGCTGCCATCGTCAAAGCTCGCTCTGGACTAAGCAGACATTACACTGCGCTTTACAAGCTTCTAAAACAAGAAAGTAGTGATGATGCAGGTGCAGGTGCAGGTGTAGATACAACAGGGGTGTGCCCTGTGGTTGTACAAAAGCTATTCAACGTGCAACCGGATCAGAATAGTTTTGGCTCTCTGGGCTCTCTGTTTGCTTCTATAGAGCAAATAACAGCAAATGGCAACAGCGCGAAAAAAGAATGCTTGTCTGTGGCACGTCAGCTAGGGTTGCTCTCCGCGACACTACAAGCTAGCAATGCCATTGATGTCGATTTGACTTCATTCATTAATGCTGAGCGTAGGGCGACTGACAGTACGACCAGTGACGATAGCGCCCTTGCAAAGGACGTTTTCCGTGCAAGGAACACTTATCTGAGTATATTGGAAGAGGTTTTATCCAGCAGTGGAGTCCTCCACGGTTTATCGCACGTTCGCGCGAGTTTGTTATCAGATTCCATTACAGAGTATTTATCGTATGTTACCTCACATCTGCTGGCTGTGTCTCGAGAAGTCATTATCCCACCTATCAGTTTGCACGTCGATACAGTCAACTTTCCATCTGCGGCTTTGAGAGCAGCAGACAAGGAAGTGTTTCTTGGTAGCAACACACAAAGTCTACTGAATTTAATTTCCAAACAAGCAGAATTACACGAAGATAATTCCTTCGGAACTGATATTGAACATGGTGACCTCAGTCAGTGGGCACAGATGCTACCACCACTTGCCTTTCCTACAAGAATAGAGGTTGTTGTATATATTGTGAAGCTACAAAAGGAAGTTTATAATCCGTTTGCACATAATCAATACAGCGAGGATGGGTTTGATTATCGACTGCTTATGGTTGGTATACAAAAGCTGAAACTGGCGAACCAAGATATGACACTCACAGTGCATATAGTTGATCCACACGAGTCTAATGCAAAGGAAAGCAGCTCTGGCGAAAGCATCGAGTTGGCTACCAGCTCTTGTTTGCGCCATACTATTTATCAAGATGTCAGGTTGGACACACTGGGCGACAAAGGTGACGACAGTAATCCACGCAGGCAGCAGTACCTTGATCCGGAGTGTGTGTGGGCTCACTTGCAGGAGTACGATTCGCTGGAGACGAAGGTGAAGAGTGAGAGCAAAGGGCAACAACAACAGCGACAAGCTAGTGTGCAGCACATACCTGTATTTATTCTTTCTATGGCTACAGATGTTCCTACTTTTGCCAGCAAAGAATTGCAGCAAGCAGTGGCAGTGGGCGGTGGCGTCATGGCTATACAGAACTCACAAATGCACCTAGATTCGGGGCGTGCTTGTGGCGAGAAGCGTCTGTTTTCGAAAGGAAGAGACCCTTCAGGTGCTATTCTCCAATCTATTGGGCTTTTAATCGGCGGTCTGCAACGCAAGACTCACGATCTTTGCACCTTAGAAAGCAGTAGCAATGCCTTTTTGAAATTAGGTGGAGCCTTGAAACTCGCCAAAGTGCAAGAGACGGTGAATACTCTGCTGCCCCCCAGCGCAAGAAGTACTAGCGCGACGTTCCTATACAAGGGATCCTCCCCATCCTTTGAATCGCAAAGCATGTCCGACCAAGCGTCTGTATTGTTTACAGATAGTGAGGTCATGTCGTCACATCGTGCTCGCGCCTACCGCTTGTTAGGGATGACCTACGCAATTATGAGGCAGAAGTTATTGCGTGTCCACAAAGCGCACTTACTTCTGCAATCGCACAATATGACCTCTGCATTGGAACGACAACCTACAGCACATGGTCTCACTCACGTGCTCGTGCCCTTGTTAGCAGAAGTGAAGAGGACTGTCGAGCGGAGTACTTCTACAGGAAAGGAGTGGGAGCGAGCAGCGTCAGCGGCGAACACTGTGTTTTATATGGTGGAAAATTGGGTGATCACTGACTCGCTCCCAGACATGTTATTTCACGAGGCTCTTCGCAACTCTTACACGCACATAGCACACGTGGGTGGGCAGCCTTGGTGGGAAAATGGTGGATCTAGTAGTAATGATAGTGGTAGTGGTAGTGGTAGTGGTAGTGGTAGTGGAAGTGGTATTGATAGTACTAATAATGGCGCCGCAGAGGGAAGTACAAATGCTTTGTTGAAGTGGCCACTTATTTGGGGCATCACAGCTTGTGTAGCAGTTTATTTCGATGCATGGGTCAAGGTGGCTCCTCTTTTGCAACCTTTCCAACACACTATACAGCAAGCGCCTTCTTTTATTTCCAGAGAAGGTACTGCTGCAGCACAAGCATTGCTGCGACCTAGATTCACAAGCACATCAGAAGTGTCGGCATTGAAGCCTAGTGTGGAAGACCGAAAGGACTTCCTTTAAACTGATCTGAAGGACGTAGACAGGCGCAAGGCCTACCAATTCGTAGATGTGCGTGAACCCAATGAACTGAAAATTTGTAATAAGTAATGTGATTTTACATGATTTTACATTTAATAAATCTGAGTGTTTGTAAGTGGATAGAATAGACTATCTTAACCACATACAGAGTTGTCTTCTGGGCTTTTCGCTTCTGTGGACGTGAGAGCTAGAATGCTCTGTAGGGCCATAAGCAGAGTGGAGATGGCAACAACTGCACCGATACTCAATGAAACGAGAGACACTCGCTTGTACTTCTGAACAAGGTAGCTCACACCAAATTGACCAACCATAGTAGTTGTGAGACCTACGAAGAACAAAAACCAAGCGTAGTCCCACTTCAACGTACCAAATGCCATGAACATAGCGGTGGCAGAAATGGAAGTAAACATAATCATGACAGCCACTGTAGCTGATGCTACAATGGGGTTGACACCCATATAAAGCATAAGTGGACCTTTGACGATACCACCACCAACACCAAACATACCCGCAAAAAATCCAGCAAAAAAGCAGTAGCAAGGGTATTTGATGGTGTTAGTCTCGTTCCATTCCACATCACCGGGAATATATTTGAAATTAAGCCGTGTTTTTTGACGCCACTTTTCCATGACTTTCTCACGTGCCCAGTAGGATACTAACAACACAAGCACAAGAACAGATGCTTGTACAACCCAATATCCAGTGCCACCACATTCCAGGCCAAGTGGAGATGGGAATACATCTTTCTTACCACCCTTCAAAAGATTCAACACAATGACGCCTAATACCATCATACTGATGACCTTCATCTTCTCTGGGGAGGCTTCCTTTTCTTCGTGTAGGAGTGCTCTTAACTCTGCTTCTTCTGCAATACTAACAAGCTTCCGGCTCTCTGCGGTAGACTCATCTACTTCAAATTGTGTGCCAATGCTGCTCAGAAGGTCGTCCTCAGCAGGAAGAGGGGAAGAGGGTGAGGAGGGGCTCTTCGCTACATTTGCAGCAGAAGAACCAACCTCAGATGCGATGTCCACCCTGATGCCTATGCTGCCGGTGCTCTTGGTGCTTTCTCCATCTTCCTCTACATCGCTATCGTCGTCCGAGCCAAGTAACGAGTCAGTCTGCGTCATCTCTATCTCCTCCTGTAACGCCTTCGCCACAGCTCCCTTCAACTCTAGCTCGAATGCTTTGGACTCTTTGTTCCACAGGGACAAACCCTTCTCCAACGTGGTCTTGGTAGTGACTGCCAATAAAACAACAAGAGAGATGGACAGCACCGCCTCGGACAGCACTTTGGACATGAATGCGCCGACTACTGCTCCCACCATAGTGAGAGGCTCCATAACTAGAATAAGATCCCAGTCCACGCACGGTCGGTCGGCGTCAGGGTGGCGCTTGGAGAGGTTCATGTACATGTTGGTGATGCTAGATCCCACAATGGTGAAGTTGCTTAGTGGGATTGCATATTTCGGTGCGAAGTCGAATACCAGAATGAGCAGCGGTACGAGCATGCCCCCCCCACCTATGCCCCCAGAGGCGGCAATCATGCTGCCTAGTGCAACCAGAAAGGTGCCCCAGTAGTCCGCAGAGTTCATGGGGAACAAGTCTTTATGATGTGCTCGCATGCCTTGCACCTGCTTAACCCCCCCGTAGTCTACATGCTGCATGTTTATCTCAGATTCAGGGGTCAGCACCTCTTGCAGGTATCTGCGACGACCTAGGAGGTCCACTTCTGCGTTCTCGTCATACAAGTAGCACACTACGATGGTAAACATGGCCAGCGCTAGCTGCAAGTTCAGCTTGGTGGTGCTCGATAGGGTGATGGCCATGGTCGATATGGGTTTGATATTGGGAGCTGGGGAGTCGACTACCTTGCGCTGATGGCGTTTCACGGTCTACAACAGAAAAGAAATTAGTTGCAGATATTCAGTGTTCCATGCAGCCAAAGTAGTGTCGAGCGCGATGATAGGAACTGAGTTGAAAACTCGACCCTCTTAGTTTTTTCCCCTTTCGCCTCTGAAAAACGACGAGATTGCAAAATCTGGACCAATATTCGAAGTGAACTCCGGGTTTGCGGCAGAGTGGTCCCAAAGCAGGCTGTACCGCTTCGTACTATAAGAGCCACAGCCATTGTCACCAATTGACCCTGCTGGGTATCAAATTGCAAAGCACAGCACGCAAGAATCATGATGAGGTCGTCCATGAAGTATGCAGGCTACGCCATGTGCTGCCTGATCTGCTACCGCACCATTGACCACTACGTGAGCAAGTGTCTCGAGAAGCCGGATGATTGGGACATCAAGAATGAAATCCAGGGTACAGAGCTGGCGGCTGGCTACATGCGTAAAAAGGGAAAAGGTGGCATTGACGCGTGGAGCAAGCGCTTCATCGTCATCGATAAGAACCGCCTAATCTACTACGATACGCACAACCGGCGTGTGCAGAAGGGGGAGATTGTGCTGGTGGGCTGCAGTGCAGTGATCACCCCGCATCGCCTGGAAGAGCACAAGAAGTTCTATTTCACTATATCCCACCCCACATGTGGTGACAGAGAATTCTACTGCAAGAGTGCGATGCGACGCGCGCAGTGGCTCAAGACCATCAACGAGGTGTCTACAAAGCTCAAAGCTACAGGATTCTATGGTAAACTAGAAAAGCTCGGTGGCGCACGCAAGAATTCTTGGCAGGAGCGATGGTGTGTCTGTGCTTGGGATTCCATGGATTACTTCGAAAAGGCAGGTGACACCAAAACACGAGGAGACTTGAAACTCCAAGGGGCCACGATAAACATTGTAGAGAGATCGGATAGAGAATTCTGTTTCGATGTGGTTGTGGATGGAGTTGAAATTAAAACGACCCTTTTCGGCCATAGTAAAAGCAATAAGACTTATACCTTCGCCGCTCCCAGCCAGATGGAGTTGGAGCAATGGGTGGATGTGCTAGAAACAGCTGCAGTCAGCACCAATAGTCTCTACGGGCAGGGCCTAGGAGCCTCCCCTGAAGGAAAAGGAAGTGATGGAGGGGGAGGAAGAGGAGATGGGAGTGGAATTCCAGGCATTGAGATGGTAACAAATCCCATGGCAGTTGCAGCTCCCACTAGGTCGCAAGATTCCGATAAGAAAGAGGAGAGGCTATCTATTGACAGCGATGAAGGCATCCGTGCTGAGAGTCTGATGAGTATTGACTTGAGGGCTAGTAGTGTGTCTGCCATCTCAGCTGCAGGAGCTGCCCCCAATATTCTAATGGAGGGTTACTTAGAGAAGAAGAGTAAAAAATCGTTTGCATTCGGTGCCTGGCAAGCACGCTGGTTTATCATTGATCAGAGCATCTCCAGTCTGCGCTATTTCAAACACAAAACAGATTTGCGCGATGGTAATGATGAAAAAGGGACGATTAAACTCTCTTCTATCATCATGGAAAAGGGCATTAATTTAGATGCGTCTAACCCTTGCATTGTCTACTTCTTGGTCATCGAAGGAAATAGAAAGTACGAGTTGCGAGCTCAGTCGTACGAAGATGCGACTTCATGGAAAGTAGGAATCACCGATGCGGTGGAGCGTTATAAAGCCACATTGTAAATTGTTTGAATATATTCTTGTGTGTTATGTGTTGCGTGTTATTGTGTCCGTGTTGTATGTTCATGATGTACAATAGGTTGAACAAATAAATACATATATATATATATATACAATATCACCAGTTAGTAAGATGGAATCGGCGGCAGCGGCACTGCCTCGTCGGATGGGTATGTGTACTTGGTGTCTAAAGGTCTGTCGTGTGGCTTCACAATGTAGTAATTGTTATGTTCGTTGATCTTATGAAACTCAAGCCGGTTCACATCGCATAGTTCGTCTATGGCGTTGACTGTTCCCATGTACTGTGCACTATAATCATCAAATAAAAGGGCGCCGCCTTTTTTGAGCTTCGGGGCGTAGAGATCAATGTCTTTCTTGGCGCCAGCATATGTGTGATCGCCATCGATGAAGATGCAATCTGCGCTTTCATCCGCAAAATCTGCAACTCGTTCCAGTGATGTGCCATAGTGAAGTCTGAATGTGCAACCTAGTCCTGCAAACTTTTGCAGAATAGCTTGCGACCAGGACAGAGATGCGTTGGCTGCAGTCAACTCTAGACTCATGGCATCCTTGCTGTCGTAACCCCCGAGAAAAGGGTCGATGGCGTGATACTCTCGTATGAGTCCAGTACTAGTGTGCTTGAGTAAGTATGCAGCCAGCTCTCCACGAGCTGTGCCAATTTCTATGACATTGCGACATTGGAGCTTGTTGAAGACTTTACCAAGGGATTCGTGTCGGACCGCCCATCCGTATGAATATTGCTTCTTAAACATACTGAGAAGTTCAGTGCAGCGATGATCGCAGGAGTTGGTGCTCTCATTGGCACATGTGAATGCATGACCTAATGGGAGACCAACTGCAGATGGGTCTGCTGCCGCCGATCCGACCGATAATCCTTTCGCAGGCTGGCTGATAGTGAGACAGAGCAGGAGAATGCCGAGAAGACACACAAATCTGCAGTGACCACCTCCTTGCAGCACACCACCACCTTGGTAAAGGTACCGTGCCCCTACGGCCGTTCCACCTTTCCGCTTTGCAGATTCCATTCCTAAATTTGCAACATTACGGTTGTGTGCGCAAATGCTTGACTGCTATCACGAGTCATCAAGCTGGAGAACTAGAGCTTTGCATATGGAAAATTGGATTGCAAATTGCAAAAATATTTGGGGGTTCCTATTCTGGGTTCCGTTTTCAGCTTCGACCGTGATGTGGGTAACCAACAACGCACGTACGTACGAAAAGTTCCCCTTTCCCAAATCGCCTTTGTTGGAGTGGAGCCATTTGTTGCATTTCACTGAGTCAAGATGAGAACCATTTATAACACTCGTTCCGTCGCGGTCCCTGACAATGGTACGTTTCTCAGTGTGTAACTCATTATTCTTATTATGTTCATTGTGTTGTGTAATTGCAGCCTTGATTGGCTACGTGATACCATGGCGACAGAGAGTGCTGTAGTCTCGTTTGGATCACTTTAAACGTGCAGTAATTGCTATAATTTGCATTGGAACACACGTACATTGCTTATTGCTTCACAAACAAGTCACTAACGTTTCTTCCCTTTTCACTTATCCTCTGCGCAACGCTCTCCTTCGCTCCTCCCCATTTCTGACCTCTGTTTCGTTTCTTTCCTTTAGTCACTGTTGTCGCCAAGGCCAGAGAGATCACCGTCACTGGTCCCCTTGGTACCCTGTGCAGATCTTTCAAGCACATGTCTCTTGACATCACCCCTGTTGAGGTGGATGGCGCCAAGTCCCTCAAGGTCGACATCTGGTTCGGAAACCGTGAGAACTCTGCCTCTCTTAGAACTATCTGCTCTCACATTGAGAACATGATCAGCGGTGTTACCAAGGGGTTCAAGTACAAGATGCGTTTCTGTTACGCTCATTTCCCCATCAACTGCTCCTCCGTCAACAACGGTGGCAAGGAAGTTGTCGAAATCCGTAACTTTTTGGGTGAGAAGAGGGTAAGACGTATTGAACTCCTGGAGGGTGTCAAGTATGTCAAGACTGCCGATGTTAAGGACCAGATCGAGATCTCCGGTATTGATATCACCAAGGTGTCACTTTCCTGCGCTCGTATCGCGCAGACCACATGCTGCCGTAAGAAGGATATCAGAAAGTTTTTGGATGGTATCTACGTTTCCGAGAAGGGTGTCGATGTCGTTGAGTAAGCGTCCACTGACATGTGTTAGTTGATGTCTGCAATTTGATAATGGGTTAGCATTTTGTATTTATAAGAACATGCGTTTTGGCATTTCGTTTCTTCATTTTTTCTTCACTCCATTCACGAGACAATATATTGCTTGCTTGCCGAAGGACTCGATACAATCTTCTCATTACACCTACATTACAGAACAAATATACACTTCTAAAAGTCAGTCGTAGTATCAGCATAACGCTCCTTGACATGCTTCAAACGTTTTTCTTCAATTTCTTGAATAGCTGCCGCTTTACCTTCACGTAACTTATTGAGCATGCCACAAATAGCTGACATACTCAACTTTTCCTCTTGATCTTGATAAGCCTCAATATCCCTCGATAATAGATTAGAAATAGTACTGTCGGCTTTTGTAGCATCAATATAAGTGATAAGCTTTCGTATGTCTCTTTTGGGCCAGATTTTCATTGCTTGTCTTGGCTCCTTTGCAGTGCACCGATCACACACATCTACACTACAATCAACACACTTGTAGCCTGCGGTCAACGATGGTTTCATACAAATGTCACATACAACACCTTGTGCTTCTGGCATTGTCCAAATTTGCATTTTATGACCAGATTTGCAATAGACAATGCTGCAATCTTTACAAAGGTCATATTCACACATTGGACAAGTAGTACCATCACGACTGTTATTTCCGCAAACTCTGCATGCACAGAAACCGTCATCGGTGTCTCGCCAATGAACATCAACTTCACCATTCGGGCCCATTTCTTGGTCAATATTAGGATCATCCTCAGGAAGCAGTAGATCCCGATCTAATGGTTCCATGACTTTGCTTTCTAATTCACTTTCATCATCGTTATCATTGAGATCACCGAATGCTTCAGCGAATGCATTTTCAACTGATTGTTTCCCATCACCTTCGTTGGTTTTTTTGTCTTTTTTCTTCTTTTCCTTTTTAGGGCGATCTTTTATATCTTTCAAACGAGCTAGTGCATGTCCAAGCGGACAAGCTATACCAGCTCTATTTCTACGATCACCTCCTCTACAATGAATATCTCTTGAAATAATCATATTTAAACGACGCAATTCATTTTTCGCATCACGTTTCACTTTGTATACATAACCATCAGGCCCAGTATTACGATTAGCTTCCCTTTCAGCAAGTTTAGACAATTTTTGATTCACACTTAAATCAGCCCGAATCACTTTCATTTTATCAATTAATAATTTGAACTTGGTTTGTTTTTCTGCCTTATATTTTGCCACACGTAATTCTCTGACTGTATCGCACAACATTCCAAGGGATACAATTTGTGTATGATGACGCCAATTATAGTATTTTGCCATATCACTTTTAAAGCGGAAATCATGCATAAACTGCATGAGTTCTTTAAGCTCTTCATCCCATTTCGCCCTGACATTCAATCGACGTTCTCTTCTTGTGCACATATCACATAAATTGATGAAACATTTTTTACAATGGTATCCTTGAGTTAGTTCAGTTTTACTGCAAACATAGCATCGCTGACCAAGGGCTTCAGGGATGGTCCACATGATCATTTCATGGCCTTCACTGCAATACATAACTTTGCAAACTAGGCATAAGTCATACTCACAAAAAGCACAGTGGAAACCGTTTGTACTCACGCGGTCACAAATCTTACATAAAGGTGGTACTGTTTTCATCTCATCATAACATCCATCTTCCAAACGCTGCATCATATATTTTGCAGGTGTATGCTCGAATTGCTTGCATACGTGGCCTAAAGGACAAGCAACGTCAGCTTTCATTCTCACCAGTTGTGATTTAGCTTTGATGTGTGAATCGACCAGGGCATGTAATCGAGAGGCTTCATTTCGGGTGAAGAATGGATCAGCTATCAGCGCTGTTGGATTCGAGTGCTCTGACTGTATGCGCTCTTCTCTCCAGCTAGTCATGCAGAGGTCCGTATGTTTAATAAGAATTTCACGCAATCGCATGATTTCCCTACTTGTGCGAGTCTGCACTACTTCAAGTACTGAAGTATTTCGCAATATTTGCAGTTCATTACTAAACTGTACTAAGTGCCAGATGGTCAAGAAGGAGTTGTCCCCGGCTCCCACAGTGACCTTCAAGTTGGAGACAGTGTGATTCGAAGTGTAAGATTCGCCCCTGTGTGCACGCATGTATCCCAAGTTGTCCTCCATCCTCACCATAATTGTGCTGGCTATAGCTGCTCTCCCATCTTTGTAGGTGCAATAATCACAGATATCGTAGTCTTCGCAAATAGTACATCTATACCCACTGAAAATGGGATGTTTGTGGCAAACAACACACGAGCAATCAGATTCACCCGCAGTCCATATCTTCATCTCATGACCATACGTACAATACACAGTTGAACACATCTTACAAAGGTTATATTGACAATAGGAGCAATGAAAACCTGACGATGTCTTCTTTTCGCATATATTGCACAGTGGCTCTTTCCTCTTTTTAGGATCTGGGTTCCCAGGAAACTGCTTCATATCATCGAACTTCACCATGTGATGGCCGAGTGGACACCCCACAGTGCCTGTGGCCCTCATTTTTGCACTTTTCAGAATACGTGATGTTTCATACACAGTAAACAGCCGATCAAGCTCTCTCCACGCTGCATCCGCACTTGTAGCGCTATGATCAAACTTATTCTCTCTTTCATGAGCAGCAGTCGCACATATATCCCACGACTCGATGAGAAGCTTACGTAGGGCAGTGATATTGGATAGAATGTCCTGGTTCTTTTCATCCTTGATGGTTTGCATGATTAATGCATGTCGCAGAGCACGACGCTCTGCTGCATAATTCAAGCTCACGCCAATAGCACTCCCCATCTTCTACAGCCGCCCAAGCTAGAATGGAGGTTCAATACGCGCTACGCCCTACCTGCCTTTGACTCAACTGCAGGCAAAGCGACTTGCACACGATTGCAAAGATTGCAAGGTGAAGAGCTGTCTTCGCTGCGTGGTATTAGTCCTGGGACCAGAACTTCCTTGTATCAGCCCAGACTTGACAGGTTATAGGTTATCGAAAACTTGGGTTACACTGGCAGACTGGGACTGCCTTTACGAGGTTGGATATTTTGTGAAAACGAGGTTGGAAACATATATAATTCGAACACAATTACATCCACCTAACATGCACCCAAACACCCCCCTCTATACACCCATCACATTCCTTTCATCTGGGATTTCTCTTCTCTTCATCCTCTCTTTCTTCTCGTGGAAACACAAAAGTTGGTATAATTTCCATCGAGTTGTCCATTGGCACCCGAAATACTCGAGGCTCGACGAGCATGATCGTAAGCCCATCTGTGTTGATATGACTTGTATCTGTCCAAGAAAGTTTTGGCAAATCTACCAAACCATCATGGCACAATTTCCGACTCTTCTTTTTACTGTAACGATCACTTTTGCTTGTTATATTCACCCGCTTGTTGACAGGTTTCGATTTCAACTCAAGAATTGATTTTTCAAAATGTTCATCATCGGAATCATCGCCCTTTTCTATCACACGCAGAGCAACTTTTGTCCCTAACGTATCTAGAAGTTCGTCTCGAATAGGCAAACGCCCAGGACCGGAGCGGTTTTCATCTCGGTTCTCCTCCAGCCACCCTTTTTGATACTGACTCGTTCCACTTGCACTACTTACAAACCCATTCCTCTTCGTGTCGTTCCAAGTTGCAGCTTGGCTTGCAGGCCCAGTATAGCGCAAGTGCATCGGACAATTTACACTCTTCAGTATGGTGGTTGCTTCTTTCTCTGCTATGCCTGCCTTTCTCAGAAAAGCCAGTGCTGTTAGCCTTGCCCAAGAGCAAGCATCTTTCACGGCCACGGACAATTCGTTTCCCAACGCCTTGGCTTCTTTATGCACGCCATCCTTTGCCTGTATTGCTGCTGCTGTAGCTGGTGTTGATGTGTGCGTAGATGACGAGGAAGACGACGAAGGTGCTTCTATAGTTTCCTCTTGCTTCTCCTTCTCGTCTCCCCCCACCTCTGTCTCCGTCTCCGTCGTCTGCTCCAGATCAGCTGAGTCTTTTTCTTCCATCTTCTTCTTCGCCTTTTTCTTTGGCGCAGGTTGTACAGGTTGTACAGGTTCTAGTGTTTCATAGATGCTTATGACTAGCTTGTCAATCAGAGATTTACAATACTTTAGGATGTGTTTGCCCTTTTCAAGCTGTAGAGGGGTCGGCTTGATGAGAAGGAGAGTCCTCTCCAACCGAGCCGAAGCGTCGTTGAGTGCTATGATCTTTTTGCCAGGCCAACTCGACGTTACTAAACCTACTTTCTTGCAAATTTTATCGAAAGTATTTATGTGTACATCTGTATACGCCGCTGCATCCTTTTGCGTCATGCCAAAGTACAGTCGCAGTTCATCGAAAGTTATATCTTTGAGTTTGATTTCTTTTTTTCTCCCCCTCCCCTCAGCTTCTGTCAGCTTTTGAGGGAGTGCACTGAGACCAAGACGCAAGCGCTTCTGGTTTTCTACCTTGGCCGCTGCCACTGCTTCTCCTTCTTCTGTCATACCGGCATCTGCAGAGGAAGGATCTCCAGCAGCAGACAGAGTGGTCTTGGTGCCTGATTGAAGGGGAGTGACCCCTTTCAAACGACCTCTCTTGGCAATTACCTCTGATACTTGCCTTTTATCTAAAATTTCTTGAGGTACGGCAGAAACAGAGGCAGAGGATGTGCCCGTGGGGTATTGTGACCACGCACTTCCCATCAAGGAGAACTCTTGATCCTGCTGCACAGCCTGCTCCTGGATGGCAGGCTGCGCAGCCAGGTATTGCGCGAACCCGCTGCCCTTATTCATGGTGGTGGTGGTGAACTAACCACATTAACTAACCACATTAACTAACCACATACTAACCACATCCACATTAATTTACTTTGTGGGTAGCATGTGAGCACGTCCTGCATCCCCACCTGGATCCCAATCCGGAATTCCGGACCGGATTGATAGATGTTCTGAATAGCGTTGCAGATTCACGCAAAGGCCAGGTACCAGGGCCATGGAATTTGTGCAGGGCTTTCTCGAAAAGCCCGAGAAGACTGCAGTTCCACCAGCAGAAGTGGAAGAAGTGGTAAAAGAGCAGAGGAAGACGTATGCCACTCTACTATGCAATGAGTCGTACTTCAACGGCGTGTGTGTTCTCGTCAAGACTATTAAAAAGCACTGCTCCGGTAGGTTTCCCATCACGGTGTTGGTGGATCAGGCGAATGTCTCAAGGGCCACCATAGTCCGACTCAAAGGGATGGTTGACTTTGTTATAGAAGTGGATACACTTTTGCATGATTACAAGAAGCCCACGAGTGCCACTGCAGATGCCACAAGCACGCCTTGGGCTGCCTCTGAAATGACCAAGTTGCGTCTTTGGGACTTGCACGCTGACTTTGACAAGGTTGTGTACGTGGATGCAGACTGCATGCTCCTGGACTGCATAGATGAACTCTTCGAGCGCTGCTCTGCTGTGGACTTCGCAGCTGCCCCCGACGTCTTTCCCCCAGACAAATTCAATGCAGGTGTGCTGGTATTAAAGCCTGATGCGACCGTATTCCGAGACATGTGCTCCAGGTTGAGTGACACTTACGCCTATGACGGTGGTGATACAGGGGTGTTGAATGCGTATTATCCGGAATGGTACAGCGGGTCAGTCGCGCAAAGGCTGCCATTTGGGTACAATATGCAGCGCACCATGTATTGGTTCACCTACCAAAAGCGGCCAGGCTATTGGGACATTGTGCAGCCTAAGAAGATCGTACATTTCAGTTCCTCCCCCAAGCCATGGGAGATGAGCATGGCTGCTGCGAAGGGGGATCTAGAGTTGCAGTGGTGGCTCACGCTCATGTCTTAGACATGTGCTGAGGCGTTGCAGGAAATACGTTTCTAATCAGTAATATTTGTGTCCATCGTGTACATTATTTTATCTAACTAACAGTGTTTCTACAGATTATTCTGCTTATCTTGTTTGGCCTTCCACGCCACCTTCTTCTCGTGCTGCTCTTGGGCTAGCTTCACCACGGCATCAGCATCGCTACGACTGCTAGACAAGAAATTCGCACCAGAGCCGGATAGGACCATATGTGCGCTGCCAGTCACGCGCTGTGTGTTGAGCAGACCTATCATCGAGCCAGAATCGACGCCACGGTCAAGTGCTGCCTGCTGGTTGGCTTTCTCCATCGCTTTGATGCGTTTTTCTTGAGATTTCTTGCTTGGTCCTATGCCGTGGAATGCATAGTTCAGCTGACGGAAGGCTTCCTTTTGGGTGACTTTTCGCCCGAATTCATCACGGTAATCCAGTTGAACGTCAAATTCACCACCTACTGAGGAAGACGGGTCGAAGACACGTGAGTCCTTCGCTCGCCCTGCCAATTTCTCCTTCTTACTTGCTTCCAAATCTCCACTTCCTTTCAGTAGTGACAGTGTTGCCGCCATGCTACTGCGGGCGAGTGGCTGCTGTGCACCGAATGCCGCGTCACTATTTCCCTCCGTCTTCACTACTGTAATTGCACGCACTCCTTCAGCCTTGGACTCGTCATCCATCGCTGTCACCGGCTCTGCGTCCATGGCAGTAGAGTCGTGTTGTGATTCTGTGTGCTCTCGCTCCTCAACCTTGACGCTGACACTTCCAGCAGCACTAGCCACAGCTTCATTCTGTACTCGCTCACTACGAGCTGTATTCTCATCATCAACTCTGATTTGCAAAAGGTTCGAGAATTCCATCGTGCTCGTGAAAACTACAGCACCTGTGCCTGCACTCGCTGCGTCGACCGCGACTGTAGAAGCAGCAGCGGCGGTGTCTACAATAGACCTCTCCACCTTGACCCTGGCTGCCATCTTTTGTGCCCACACCGCCCCTTGGTCATCCACTTCCCCTGGTTCTCCACTTCTTCTGTCTGACTGTACAACTGCTGATGACTCTTGCACAGTAGTACTCTTCGTGCTGCCACTGCTCTTTCTCTCTGCAGCGAGCACCGCTCGGTCGTACGCCATGCGACGCATTCTCTCATCCTCCTTGGCGGCGATGGCTTGTCCACTTGCTCCCACTGGCCCCCCCCTCGTTCGGAAGGCCTCGACACCGTCAGTGCTATTCTCCACCTCCATGTCCTCGCCTTTTTTCCCAGCAACCGCTCCTTCTTCGTCTTCTTCTTCGTTCTTCACACGCAGCTTGCGCTTCTTTCGCAACTTCTTCTCCTTCTTTGGCTTATTGAAAGAGGCGAATTCTGTCTCCGTGTAGAAGTCGGAGCCAATTGTAGCTGGCTGCACTTGCAGAGAGACTGGTACCGCGGATTTGGTGTCATCAGCGCCAGCACCAGCACCAGCATCAGCACCAGCACCTATGCCAGCAGCCAGGCCTTTGTCCCCCAGCACAAGACGTGTTCTCGCCTTCTTCGGAGCATCATCATATTGGGACAACACCCCACGCTTCGTTCCCCGTGCAACAGTGGGGAGGTCTTGGTCAAACTCGTCATCGTCGTAGCCGTTGTACACCGGTTGCTTGGACTTCTTGATGCGGCGCTGCACGTCTTTGAGCCTAGCCGCCTCCGCAAGGTTCACATTCTCCAAGGCATCAGCATCGGTATTTACCGCCAGAGCGAAGCCACGGTCGTCCTTCTGAAGCACTTGCTCGTCAGCCAAAGTCAAGATGACTTGCTCGCCTTCCTCAAACTGGGCCGCGTCGTGTTGGATTCCTAGGCCTTGCAGGTCTTTGTTGGTATACTCAGTAGCAGCGGCTGCCGCTGTCGGAGAATCTGGCTTCTTTTGGTGGTCGTGGTCTATGCCTATGTTGGCTGCTGTGAGGCCAACCTTACGACTATTTCTCACCCAGTCGGAGGCGCTCAACAATGACCTTTCAGCAGCAGATGCCGTGTCTACGTCAGCTAAAGTCTGCTGTGAGTTCTTGGCCTGTTCTAGACGTCTGTCCCTTGCAGCAGCGATGCGCTCAGCTATGGCTGCGGTGTTCTGGGCTGCAGCCTCTTCCTCCTGGGCCTTCTTGAAGTTCGCCACAGCTTGCCCTTCCTTGCTTGCCCCAGTGTCTAGTGGACGGAGGCCCAGCTGCGCACGAAGACGGTTCGTCTCGTCGACACTGCAGGAGATGGTGTCTCCATTTTCTGTGATGTTCGCTCGCACTTCGCCCCCTTCTGTCTCTGAACCGTCGCCACCCTCCAGCTTCCTTTTCATCGGAGGCATTATCTGTCACAGCTCGCCTTAGAACGCACGAGGTATACAACATACATGCAAACCGGGATACTCGACATGGACGTCTGTCCCACCGTCAGCGCGAATGAAGGGCGAATGAAGGATTCCTCTATCTGCTATCAAGATTACATCGCGAATAAGCGTTTTTGACACTATAAACCTTGTGCCAAGGGGCCGAGTATTCACAAATTCATGGCGCTTCGTTGCACGCGGCTGACCCTGCGCTCTGTCGTCTCTGCACGAAAAGGGCACCACTGCCACTCTACTGTGTCGGCGTCACAGGAGACATGTCGCATGTTCAGCTCTTCTTCAGGGAGCAGCACAAGAAGTAATACGGATATCTTTGCCACGGAACGCTTCTTAACTGACTTTCTCGATTGTGATGTAAGCAGTCGCACACACTTGTTCGATGAGGGAGTCGCCTCGGGCGTGTTGATTCCAGACACCAACAGTGCCAATCTTCGCGATGCTCTAAGCAGCATGAAAGGAGGCACAGTCTGTGCGATGAAACTCCGCAAAATCAGTATGGCTCACAAAGACAAGCAAACACACAAAAGGCTCAACAATGTACTCAGAGATTATTTGCAGGTATGTTTCTCGCGAGATGCTCTAGAATTCAGACAGGTCACATTCGAAAGCTCTCATGGTGCTATGCTGGAGAGAGTGGCTGAGAAAGACAGCGTGCTCTCTCGTATTCGCACCTTGCGCGAATTGAAGAGACGCCTCGGCAACGGCAGGCGCTGCTATGCACTCTTACATCCGCAGCTGCCAGACGATCCTGTTGCTTTCATCCATGTAGCGCTCACGCAGGAGCTGGCTCCTGGAATCCAGTACCTCGACCGCTACTGCAAGCAACATCTTGCTCCCAAGTGTGCCATGTTCTACAGTGTGAACTCTCCGCACGCAGCACTGAGCGGCTTGGACCTGGCCTCGAGAATCATCAAACTGGCTGTGGCCGACGTTGCGAAAGACTTCCCAAGCATTGACACCTTTAGCACCCTGTCGCCCATTCCAGGCTTCAATGGCTGGCTAGCAAAAGTCGCAGAAGGTGAGATTGGCGGCGTGAAACTTCCACAGGAGATTGTGGATGACTTCGCAGATGCAGCTCCCAGCGGAGCAGAGGCGGACGTGCTGGCCCACATCAACAACATCGTGAATACCGCGTCGGAGTGGCACAAAGACGAAAGGGTGAAATTGCGCTTGCGACCAGCACTGGAGTGGCTTGGTCGTCACTATTTGACCTCACAAACAGATGTACGTGGGAGTAGTATACCTTACGACCCTGTGGCACGATTCCACCTTCGGAACGGGGCATCATTGCATCGCCTGAATTTCTTAGGAAATGATTCCCTTATTGGTTTGTCGCGATCGTCAGGTCTGATGGTGAATTATATGTATGATATGCAGCACCTGCAGGAGAGAGCCCTGTCGTTTCCTAAAGTGCATATTCACGATGCTTTTCATCACATCTCTGGACATGGGGAATGTTAATTTCTTTAGTTTGTTTGTTTTCTGTGTTTTTCAGTAAGTGTTAAGGTGTAAATTAATAATATTAATTAGCATATATTATGTCATCAATCTCTTATCTCTAAGGCCACGCCTCAATTCACAGGTGTGTATTTCATCATATGATTTCCATCAAACTTTCTGGTATGTACAAATAGATTACAATATCAGCAGCCAGGCCCCCAACCTCCATCAGCTATAGTGAAAGCCGCTGCTCAAGGTTCTGACCTCTGCCCTCCATTGTACTGCAAACTCGTGAGACGATTTCCATATTCTACGATCTGTTTAATCTTACGAGTCTGCAGTGCGATGGGGGATAGAGGGCAGGACCCGAAGCAGTCGGACTGCACCACACCCACCACTCAGCTTAAGCGAGGGTTGATGACCATTCCCCAGTAATATGCTTAGAAATGAGCCGTGCTCTGTTTTATCAGAGTTCCCGGAGGAGCACTTAACCCAATGTCCAAAGAATTCATTCTTACAGGAGTGTTAGTTCCAGAGCCAGAGCGTGAGCCGGGATTGCTCTTGTTCTCTTCTATGAACCTTCCTTCTTTGTAGAAGACAGTTCTGAGGCGGCCGTCGGGGTGAGTATACACAGCTTCCCCTTCCATACGGCCCGCGACCCATTCCCCCTCGAGGATTGTGCCATCCATGTATGTCTGTGTGCCTTTGCCGTGTTTCTTGCCGTGAACGTAGGTACCTTCAAAAGCATTACCTTCGCTGGAACTGAAGGTTCCCTCTCCATGCCTACGATCGTTCTTGTAATATCCCTGGAAAGAACCCCCACCACAATATGTCCAAGTTCCAAAGCCGTTCATTTGATTATGTCTAAAGTAGCCAACAAACTGATCACCTTCTTTGAACGTCATACGACCCTTGTGATGGCGCATTCCACTGCGGAAGCAGCCTTCATAGACATCCCCATCAGCATAATTGATTCTACCAGTACCATGTTTTTGTATCTTGTCATTGAATTCACCGTAATAGGAATCACCATCGAGAGATTCGTGAGTAGCGTATCCTTCAATGACATCGTTTTCCCAATCCCCGGAAATTGTCTCTCCTGTCGGTGTGGTAAAAACACACTCTTTACCATGCCTCTCATCATTTTTCCAACCACCTTCGTAAGTTGACCCATCCTCATATGTGAATGTGCCAATTCCGTGTTTTTGTCCCTCTGCATTACGATCTCCAAGATAATACTCAGTGAAGTCCTCATCGTTACAGACCAGTTTCTTCCACTGCCTCTCCACAGCTGCTCTGTCTTCAGAATTCGTCACTGCACCTTCTAGAGGGTTCATCTTTTGAGCGTACCCTCTTGGCATGGGTGGGAGCTTAATAAGCCCCATACCGCTTTGATCTTCTTTCGTTCCATACAGGAAATGGGCACGTAAGCCGTGCTTTGCAGCTACATACAGTCCGCCAGACATACGATTGTGTCTTGCATCATCATAACGCTTATCACCAGTTTTCCAACACGGCAAATATCCAGCATACAGCAACTCCAAGCGACACCACGCACGCTGCATGTAAGCTGTGTACTGATTGGGGCCACTGAATGCTTCGCTCGCGTAGTGGACAAGTCTGTGACCTAAGTTGGTGTGTGTTTGTTCAGGGTAGTGCCATTTGTCAAATTCCAAGTCTACAACTGGTGTAAATATGCAGTCGCACATCGACATCACAGCTTCCAACCCCCCAATTGATTCGAGCTCTTTAATCGGGTTATTGTTTTGATTCAGAACACTATAGTCCAACCAAAGGTAGCAATTGTCCATATCCCCTGCCATAGTCTTGAATAGAAAGTCTATGCCTCTCACTATTAGTTCGAACTTGTCGTTATTCCTGTTGTCTGGGTGTGGGTATTTCCTCCAGTTCTCTGCGTGCGTCTGGCTGACTACTTCTGCTCCTTCGCCGTTGCCCCTTTTGCCATCAAATCCCGCTAGGTATGTGTGGCTGATGAAGATGATCAGACACTTGGACCGATCGAAGGTAGGGTCCTCATTCAAGTCGACGAGAAGGCTCTGCTCCTCGGGACAGCGAGGGATTTCGTGTCTTGGCTTGCACTCTTTCATGTTGAAGCGGAAGTTGTTGAAGCTGATGAATCGCATGGGCGATTTCTCATTGTCAGTCCACTTTCTGTAGGTAGACTGTTGTGTGTTCAAAACTTTGCTCTTTCTCTTGGCTGCTGCTGCTTTTGCTGCTGCTGTTGTATCAGTACCTGCATCTGCAACTTCTGCAGTACTATCTGCAGCACTGTCAGTACCAGCTTCATCTTTCATATCATTTGCCAGGTCTGCATGTAAGGCGATGGACTCCGACTCTAGCGCAGCCAGATTGTCAGTACTTGAATTGGGGGTGATCCAAGACTTCTTAGAAAAGCCTTTCTTGTTTGCTCTAGAGATCTGGTCAGGTGACTGTGGCAAGTTTTCCATCCACTCGAACTCCTTGAAAGGTGTATTGGACGAAGTGGTGGATCTGCTACGTAATCTCTCCTCCGCCTCTTCGACACTGGAGACGTCACTGTCGTCATCAGAGACGTCTGGACTCTCTCCAGGCTGATAGTTATCTCCTGGCTCGCTCTCATCGTCACTCTCCCAGTCTCCTGTGAGCGCAGCTCCTACATACTGCGTGATGGAGCGAGGTTTAGCTACACGCTTCTTCATCTCCTTCTCCGCCTTGAGCTCAGAGCTCTTGCAGGCCCCCATGGTGCTACCTACTTTCTATACAAAAGTTAGACCCAAGACTACAGTCCTCAGCATGTGCTATTCACCCTCTATAGTCTTCTTCTGCTCGTGTATGATATTCATATTCATAGGTCACAGGGGGCTGGCTCTCTCTCTTTCTGGCTCTCCGTGGCTCTCTCTCTCTCTCTTCTCATCTCTCCCTTGGCACACCCAATAATCCTCTTCCCTCACCTCTGGTCTGGCGGTGAATTCCTCTCTGTGCTTGATCTTCCGAAGGAACTAGATTGGGTGCCAGGACGAGCGCGATAAGGTGATGTTGTGCTGCTGCGCGAAGACTCTGCCGAGTAAGGTGGAAGAACGCACTCTGGACAATGTCCACCATTGGCGTCCCCTCAAGATTGGCAATTCATACTTGTTGTGCGGCAAGAAGAACACTGCCTTTCCGCAGCATCTCTTCGTGGGCCCCGAGTGGCCGTGCATGGTCATCACGAATATCCTGATCATTGTTCCCACGTACTATTTCATCATCAATGTGGCAATAGACATCAGTATCGGCTTAGCAATAGCAGCAGCAGTGACTGGGCTGACTCTCCTTATCATGTTCGCTGCCACAGCTTGCAGCGAGCCGGGCATTGTATGGATCCCGGGAGATGGGGAGACACAAGCCAAGTCTCCAGAGGAGAAACTGGAAAGTGGGTATAAAGTGGCTTTCGATCCAGCCAAGAGCACAGGGCAAAACATCGCTTGCGGCCAATGTACTATCGATCGCCCACGTACTGCTCATCACTGTTACGAGTGCGGCCTTTGCGTGGAAGACCTAGACCACCACTGTCCATGGACGGGGAAGTGTATAGCGAAGAAGAACCTAGAGAAATTCCATTATTTCTTGTACTCACTTTGTTTTCACCTTATTTTTATTGTAGGCATACTGATCTACAATATTAGCAATACTCCTTTGAGTAGAAATCATCGCATGTAAGAAGGAACACCATAAATTATTATACATTTTGTACACACAATATAACAAAAAATCATCATTCATAATGAATTCGCAGATGCACCGGGAGACACTACCACCCCTGCATTGCGATGAGTCTCTACAATAGGAGGCTTCACCTTGGACCGCTTTGAACGCGTACTCGACCCTGCAGCGCTTCGTGGAGTGTCGGGAGAAAGCTCAGGCTCAGGTGCAGGCTCCACTACGACTGGCTCTGCTGATGTAGAGGTAGTGGTGGCAGTGGCAGGTTCCTCCTCCCCCTCCTCCTCCTGCACAGGTGCCGAGGCGCGTGTGTCTACGTCTTCTGCAGCAGCTATGAGCATAATCGCGCCCATTTCAATTTCAATACAGCTGGCAATTGCAACTTCTAGTGCCGCCTTCCAATCCACAACTGGTGGGTTCAGCTCGAGCGGTTGCGGAAGTTGCAATGCTGGTACTTCTACTCCATATTCTTCTTCTTCCTCTTTCTTTTCTTCTTCTTCTTCTTTGTGTGTGTGTGATGAAGCCAACTCCTCAGACTCAGGATTCGCCACAGTCTCACTAAGCCAAGTTAGTATTTTTAAAAGATCCTGAGGTGAATCGACGTTATTAAAAACAGCACAAAAGCTGACCTGGCTGTGGTGGGCACCTAAAGCACGCTCCAACTGCTCATTCACAAACTCTTTTCTTTCTTTCTCGCCGTGACAAGGGAGCGTACAAAGAAGTGGAAACCCATGGAAGGCGCCTGGTGCATGTGTTTGTGATCCACCATCTCTACCTGACTTTTCCAGATGGGGCTTCACCAGCGTTGCAGCAGGCAGCGGCGAGCCAGACATAGTACTACTGAAACCTGCACCTGTAGCATAACGTGTTTCTAATTGCTGCTGTGTACGCGTGAGGGTCAAAGTATTGTTCTGAAATGTCACTTTTGCCATGTCTTCCACTTCTGTATCCAACCACTGCAGAACCTCGGGCTCTTCCATGTAGGCCTGCCACCAGTCTGAATGACTCGGGCCCGTTTCTACTGCACTTTCCAGCATCTGGGGATCGCTTGTGCTTTTGGCAGGAGAAGTGCCTTCATCTCCCTCATTTTTGATATCATCAGTGAGTTCTGAACCATGAGCAGTAGGGGTGGTCGGGGTGGTCACCTTTTGAGGCGTTTCTGCAGCTGTTTTGATGCCACTTCCAAGCATTAGATTCTGCATCTTCATGGTGCAGATAGGAAGCGCCAGCCGTTGGGTTTCCAGACGACTTAATTCTGCCTTGTGCACAAGATGTTTATGATCCTCTTCTTCGCAGAAAATTATGCCCACTTGCCTGGTACCACAACCAGAAACAACTGCCTTTTCATTTGCAAGCAAAGCACACATGAAACCCATTTTGCCTATGGCTGTGGCTTTGTCCCTAACAATAATTGGTTCTTGTTTCGTTTCATCTTTTGTTTTTTCCCCTGCATTTGCTGCCGTAAATTTATGACGACGTGATCCGCTCAAACGCACAGGTGACTGGGTCGATAACGTTTCTGGCTTGCGCGCTTGGTAGTACGTGCCGCCTTCATCGATACGGGCAGCTAACGCAGTTTGCGTCACTGGTACTTTAACAGGCGGTAACTGGAAGCGACCTGCAAAATACATACGACGCATAAGCAAATGCCTTGAATCTGCAGACGCAACTTCCAGAGCGGTGCGAGGGCTTTTCTTGCGTGCATGTATATGCGTGGTATGTGTGAACGTGTGTGGGTGCGAGTGAGAGTGCGATTGCGACTCTTTTGACATCGCTAGCAAATGCACTAAGCTGAGATCATCTAGAATTCGCTCAATCAGATTGTGGTAGCGGTCTGATGGATCTGCTAAAACATCATGCCACACATTGCAGTAGTAATTATTCGCACTCGTGCCGCTGTCACAATCACTCCATAAAATGGGCAAGGAATGTTTCAGCAACGTTACAAGCAGCTCAAAATCATTCCCAGATTCTGGTAAAGTAGAATGACTAACCTCTAGGTCAAAGAAGGGCACCAATCCTGTTGTAACATTTTTCTCAGCTGTTGGCGCACCGTGCAATCGCAGCAAAGCGTTGATGACAGGGGCACTGCACCGGAAAGCCATGGCAATCTCGTAAGGGATTCTTCCTTTGGGGTCGGCTGTACTTAGTGCATTTGGATGAGCTACAGCCAATTCTGCCACTGCTGTAGCAAGGCTATACACTCGCGGGTGCCATTCTGAGCCGCTGATGCGATTCGGTGTCCGTACATCTGCCTTTCCTTCACAAAGTATGTGCATTGGAAGCTTGCCATAATAATCTGTCTGTGCAGCTGCTGGCGGGAATTGGTGTAGCAATACGCGCACATGCTCAGCATCTTCACTCTTGGTACAAAATTCATGTAATGGCCACAGATTCGGATTTGTTCTTTCAAACATTGGTGACAAGGGATACACTTCCATAATTAGCAACATCAGTGAGAGCGATGCGCCGTTAGTAAATGCATCCATTAAAGGGTCTTCATCTGAAAGACGAAGAGATAAATCCACATCCTCGTCTTTTTCTTTGTTATTCAGGGGACTGGGCTTTGCATATCGGCTTTCGCCTTTAGTCTCCTGCCTAGACAGCTTTTCGCACCTGAGTTTCTTTAGCTGCATTTTATTACGAGAACGCAGGCAATGCTCAAGAAGATAGGCACACACTCTCCACATTTTTCGTTTTACAGCTACATCAAAGGGCATGCTGCCTTTTATGTTTGACCGGTCAAATGCACTATCTTCAAAAGCTGAAATAATTGCTAAAAGTGACTCCTCGTCATCCTGAACTCGCTGCAATTGCTTTTGCGTTTGCTCTTCCTGTTTCTGCTGTTTTTCTGATAGCTCTTCATCTATAGAAGAGTATGTCTTCTGCACTGCTGCTGCTGCTGCTGCTGCTGCTGCTGCTGCTGCTGCTGATGATGATGCTTCTATTGCTGATGGCTTCACTTGATCCAGGGATCCGGTATAAATGTCCAGAGCATATTGCATTACCGTCGTTCCTTTATCATCATCACTGGCTTCGCGATACCGCACAAATGTTGATGCAGGGTGCGCTTTCAATATCAATCGAAGTATAGAAGCTGGGGCTCTTCTCTTCATAGCAACAAACAATGGGAAGGTCTCGTGTACATTTGGAACGCCAGCACTTGCTGGTGATGCTGATATAAGTGCTTCCACTACCTGCCAATCAGGACGTAGCCTATCTAATGCCATGTGTATTGGCAACGTGGGTCGCATGGAGTGATTCGTGAGAAACCTTGCGGCGCTATCCAGTGGTGATGTGAATGGTAAGCGGGGTGGTTTCCATTCGCCCGTGTAGTCCGCACTGTCAGCCGTACTCCAGTCATCGTGAACTTCCAGTCCCACAAAAGCTGCCGATGGTCGCCTCCCCAGCGACTCTGACACTGCCTCTGAATCTTGTTGTGGCGCTGGTTCTGGCTGTGGTGTTGCTGGCGGCGAGTTTACATCCAGAGTATTGACTTGCTCCATCATTGCAAGCACTTCATCTGCTGCAGCACCTTGAGGGGCAACAAAATCAGACGCTACTTCTTGCATCGTCATTCCAACATCTGTGGCAGCTATTTTCTGGCCTCTATCACCTACGCTACCTAAGCTATGGCTGTCACCCTCCACCTGTGCCATCAAGCGCAGGACTTCATTCTGCGCCGCCCCCTGCGGTGCGAGTATGCCTTCCCTGTTGGGGAAGGATGCATATGCTTGCAGGTGCTGGTCGAACGGGCCACGATGCTGCAAGTCTTCAGCCTTCTCGGCTTGCCAGCGCAGTAGAGCATCCCTGAGGCCCTTCCTCCTCTTGTTGTCTCTCGCTAGTGCTTCCGCCTTCTCCTCTTCTGTTTGTTGGCGCGACAGGAGGGCTAGGCGGGCTTTGGCTGCTGCTGCAGAGCGCTGGAAATGCAAAGTGGACTCCCCGGCGAATCTGGGGTCTGGGATTGGATGCGCTCGCTTCGTTGTCTTTTCGCTTTGCACCACACTCCTTTCCGCTTTTCCGTCCATTTCCTCCCTCAGTCTATTGGCGTCTGCTTCTGCAACCTTATGAGGGTATACGCGCCTGCTCTGCACCCGCTCGCTCTTACCAATGTCGCTGCATGCGGCAGCAGAGTTGCAGACAGCGCATAAGAGTCTCACAGTATCCACGTCGAGCCCGCCACTGACGGCCATGTGAAGTGGCAGGAAGTTCCCCAACTTCTCTCGCCACGTAATGGCTTCAGGAAGTGCTAGCAGTAGTGCATGCACAACCTCAAAGGTCATGGGGTGACTCTTCACGAGCGCCGCGTGTAGTGGCACGAAGCCCTTGGAGTCCTCCTGCTCTACTTGGTGGGGAACCAGTTCCAAGAGCACTCTGATTACCTCCACATTCTTTCCGATGCCTGCTGCGTAATGCATGGCCGTGCGTTGGTCATTGGACGTGGCCTCGAGGAAATCAGCTGGTAAAACATCTATGAGTCGTCTATATGTCTCGCCACTGCAGCACTCACTGCGAGCAGCATAGTGTAATATATTGCCCCCGAAGTTGTCTAGACTCTGCATCTGAAGCTTGGATGCCAGAGCCGTCTCCAAGGTGTCCCCTGCCCACAATGCAGCGTCCAGCTCCTTCCAAGCCTTACGGACGTTTTCCATTTCCGTGAAATTGATGCTGCTGCAGTCAGTGCAAGTGCAATGCAAGTGCAAGGTGATGACCGCTGCTCTCTATCTGTGGTGTGTCTGAAATGCACGATTCCAGAGAGATGCCAGTCTAATTTTCGCCTTCTGGGTATCTAAGGAGTGGAATGGCCTAATCGAATTGGAGACACACACTCAATCTTCTCTCGGATTTCGCACACACTTGATCAAATTGTTGTTTTTAACTTTTTAGATTATCGTCGTTTTTGCTGAGCACTGAGGGAGGGAGGTGTACCGTGGGCTAGGGTTCCCACCGGCATCGACGAACCAGAGCTTTACTAGTTCGTACCTAACTAACGACCCAGCGGGCATAAAACTATCCCATAAGGTCCCACGTTTTGGCACCGCCCACATTGAATTCAATCGAGGCAAAACTTTGCAAAAAATTCAAGAAAACACCGAGAAAAAACCGAGATGAGCAGATCCACGAGAGCTCGAGCTCAATCGAGTCAGTCATCAAGAAATGAGGCACCACCAGCTCAGACAGTGGCAGCAGAAACATCATCAGTCACGAGTGAAGATGCACAAGAATTGGGTGCGAGTACAAAACCCAAAACAGATCAATTCCTGCAACAGGAAGAAAGAAGCTTCTTACAAAGCAAATACAAGAAGCCTGTGAGTACGTTGCTAAATAAATGGAGATCCACTTCGAACGTTAAGAAAACGACAACCAAGGAGGCTCTAGTGGAAGGCGAAGCTCTAATTACACTACTAGCTGGCTGGGAGAAAGAGATCCCGACACTCGTCAAGGATGAAGAACATCAAAAGACACAATTACAGGTTCTAGAGCAAATGAGAAATTCAGCTACTGACAATGACCAACTACACAAATTCATTAATTTGACTATATCAGACGAGCTGAGTAGAATGAGCATGGAACAAGGATTGGAGTTTCACGATAATGCATGGACAATGGTGGATAAGGAAGAATTGAGAAATCCGTGGTCAGCAATAGTAGTTGAGGAGATGTTCAGAGCAGAAAAGGTGAAATTAAGCAATGGCAGAAATGAACAAGAGGAGCTATTTGCAAATATCTTACACGTATTTCAGGACATAATGAGTTACACTGATCCTGAAGATATTATCGAAAGGATAAATAGATTCATAGCACCACTACGAGAAACAGAATCAAAAATGCTTATGAACTTGGACCACAGTTGGGGCAACAGAATTATCGACCTAATAATATCCAAGACTGAAGACGAACGACCCACTTATGGCCGGTCAGCTCTAATTATGACACTGACGAAAGAGAGAAGTGGAGCTAGGAGTTATGAAAGGACAACAAGCACAAACACTAGGCTACCAGAGAAAGATAAGACAACAGACTGGTGGAAGGTTATGCGGGAACTTAAAACCCAAACAGTCTTCGATAAAAACGTTATCGACCAATTCAACGCATGTGGAATGCAACTAACCAGCAACAAACGCCAAAATGAGAATAATTCGACAATTGCTGAACCAGCTACAAAAAGAGTCAAGAATGGAGTAAATCGAGACAAAAATGAGGAGAATAAATCTGGGGACAGCAAGAAAAAGAAAAAGGAGTATGGACGAAACGAGGAAGAAAAGAAACAAAGATTCGAGATGAAATTACCGAATCCACTTCCGGAGAACTTGTGTCATGGCTGTGGAAGTAATCATACGGGGGAATGCAACATGAAAGATCACCCTGACTACAACAAGAGTCAAAAGCCCTTCCATCTGTCAGACATAGGAAAAAAGAGTATTCAACAGGAGACACCCTTTTACAGAGTGTGGAAGATCAAAGGAGATAACACTGAGTATAGACTTCCCTGCCTATCTGTGAAATACAGAGTTGGAGAGAAGACAAAAGTGGAGTTAGAAGAGGAGATTAAGAAATTGCTTAAGGCGAGAAGCGCCGAGAGTAAGGAGAAGAACAAATGAGAGACAGGCAAACAGCAGCCACTAGGGGCAGCTGCAGAGCCAACCGAACCTATGAGAGGTGAGGTGGTGGAATTAGGAGAGATAACATCAATTCTAGCTAAACAGGGTTACTTAACCAAAGCTAGAATCAGCAATCCTCTTGACCCATCACTCTCACACATGTCCTACTTCCTACCAGATACAGGAGCATGGGCAAGCGAGTTAAAAGGAAACTTCATATCGTCAGCAGAAATAATGACATTGAAAGAACTAATACAAGTGAGCACTAAACAACTGGAAACACCAGAGAGAGTAAGAATTGCAAATGGAGATTTATTGGTGGGGAGAAAGACGGTCAGTCTATCAATAACACCTACGAGAAGCTCAAATGCTGAAGTCATTGACTTCACAATAATTCCCACATTAAGCACAGGAATGATAATTGGTCGTAAAACCTTAATAGATTTGGGATGGATCACATCCAACATTCTCGATGGATTTAACCCAGATACAAGTTTATTGGCAAGCATTGAAGACACAGCGATATTACAAAAGTGCCTAGCAAGTGAGACAGATGAAGAGAACATACAAAAGGAGCGTCTAGCAATGGAGTCATATACGGATAACATCTTTGACCTATTTGATCAATCGGAGGAACTCAAGGAAGACGAATGGGACAATGAGCCCCAGCAGTTTGAGGAGGGAGAGACACCGAACACAATAGAAGGCACAGAGAAATTCAAGAGGAGCATTAGAGATTTAAATGAGAGATACAGGCAGATATTTTCAAAGCAATTAACAGCGAAAGCAGCCAAAGTAACACCATTTGAGATAATGATAGATGAGAAAGGATGGAAGAAAACAAAGGAATCAAGTTCCCCAAGATCACAAAGCTACTCTAAACAAGCAGCAATGCGACAGAAGACGGAGGAAGGAGTATCGAGTGGACTTTTCAAGTCCTCAATAGCAACACACACATCGGCAGTCCACATGGTGGCTAAGCCAGAACAAGGCAAATACAGATTCACTTGTGACTACAGACGCCTCAATGAATACTGCACCAAATGTGCATTTCCAATACCGAGAATTAAAGAGATATTAGGAAGGATAGCCACAAGCACAAAGAGGCCGCTATATTTCGCTACGATAGACCTCACAGAAGGATTCCACCAAATTCCTTTGGCAAAAATATCACATCAATTCACAGCCTTTAAGACGTTTGCGGGAGTATATGAATATACAAGAATGCCTCAAGGCTTGAATGGTAGTCCACAATACTTTCAAAAAATAATGTCTGACATAATGTTAGGTTTATCAGGACATTGTGTAGAAATTTACCTAGATGATTTATTAGTCTATGCGGAATCGGAAGAAGAATTAGTGGAAAATTTAGAGAAAGTTTATAAACGTTTCAGAGAAACTGGTCTCATAGCAAATCCAAGAAAGACCAAGATAGGGTTAAAACAGTTAGACTATTTAGGATACACTATTACCACAGAAGGTGAATTACTAATGAATGAAGAGAAGAGAAAAGAGCTCTTTGAGCTCCAAAGACCAGTACAAAAAAGACAACTGAAAGCATTCCTAGGAGGATTAACATGGTTTGGAGATAGAATAGAGAATTTACAAACTATAGCTAAGCCCTTACAATTATTAAATTATACTAGAAAGAAAGCAGGAGAAAAAATTATATGGACCCAAGAGATGTTGGAGGCATGGGAGAAGTTGAAGGTAAAGATAAGTGAAATACCGTCACTACACCTAATAGACACGACAAAGCAAATAGTTCTGCGAACTGATGCTAGTGCTTATGGTATCGGAGCACATCTTTTACAACGCCCTCATCCCAAAGTCATAAATGGAAAAATAATAGAACCAAGAAAGGAGGAAGAAGAAACTATTCAATTCATTAGCAAGTCTTTTGATGACACCCAATTAAAATGGGGAGTGGGAGAAAAAGAAGGCTACGCCATATTCTATGCTGCTAAGAAACTTCAATATTTGATAGATGGTATACCAGTAATCGTGGAGACCGATCATCGGAACTTTACTACACTCCAAGAGTCAGAAAACCCAAAAATATGCAGATGGAAAAACTTGCTGCAAAGATTGGATCTGAAATACAAATACATCCCAGGAGAATTAAATGAAGTTGCAGATGCTTTATCAAGAATGGCAGGAATCAAAGATAATAACAAAGATTTCGTGAATAGAACAGAATCGTTGCTGTATGTATTAGGAGAAACAAACAAGAAAATAGATAACAGCTCCACGATGGGGATAGATGAGTCACGGATCAACACACTAAGGACCATTGCCTCAGAAGAATTAGAGAACGAGTTACCTCAAGAAGAGAAAGAAGAACCAGGAAAAGGAGATACACTATCAGAGAACACATGGACAAAGGAAGAAAAAGGAGCATACCTCGTATCAATGATTAGAACCGTACATAACTTTTCAGAAGGTCACTTCGGAATAAATAAGACAAAAAACCTTGTATCGAAACTACTGGAAGAATGGAAAGATGAAGACAAAGAGTCAATAAGAAATTCATTATTTTCCAACAGAGATAAAGAGAAAGCAGTACGAGCATTTATCAATAATTGCCCAATCTGCCAAAAGAGAAAAAGCAAAGGAAATGAGCAAATAAAGACTACACCATTCACAAATTCCACGTATAAACCGATGGAACGAGTACAAGTCGATCACATAGGACCATTCCAAGAAGACGATAGAGGTAATAATCATATACTAGTTGTCATAGATACGTTTAGTAGATGGATCGAGTTATACCCGGTGAAAGACGTGTCTTTTCACACTACAGCATTTAACATGTTGGATTACTTTACAAGATATGGAGCACCGAAAGAATTGAGATCAGATAAAGGATCAGCATTTACAGATGCTGTATTCAAAGAGATGTGCACACTGGCAAAATGCGATTTATCACAGCCAAATGCAGGAAGTAAAGAGGAAACCGGAATAGTAGAACGAGTGAATAGAGAAATCCGAAAACACCTCACAGACCTTATGAAAGAGAAATTCATGCAAAAGGAATGGAGTATAGCGGTGAAGTTCACTCAACGCATCCTTAACAATTCTATACATAGTATCACAGGTGAAGCACCAGCAAGATTAGTACATGGTCATCTTATTGATTCACCACTGGCAACATTTAGACCAGAAGAACAAGATACGAGAAAATTACAGCCACAACAGTACTTACACAATCTGACTGAGACACAAGATAACATTATAAAAAACATAAAAGAGAAATTAGAATGTATTGATGCCAAGAACTTAGAGGAAAGAGAAAAAGACCAACCCATCTTAGAAACAAGTACTCTGGTGTTATACAAGAACCCAAAGAAAACCAAAAGTGATACGGAGTATATAGGACCTTTCTTAGTAACGAACAAAGACCGTGATTTCTACGAACTCACGTCCTTGACGAAGGATATGAAACCATTCATGGTCCATGCGCGTAGTATTAAGAGGTACCTGTTGAACAACGATTACACACCACTTGAGGTAGCATTAATGGACAATAACAAATATCCAATACATGCAATCCAGGGACATACAGATGAGAATGGCTATCTGAACAAATCATTCGATTGTAGATATGAGAAAGCACCAAATGATCCACAATGGAAAAATTATAAAGAGATAAAATTCGAGAAAGCTTTTGTGGAATACTGTTATAGAGTAGGATACTTCGGATGGATAGACAAGCACAATTCACGTATTCATCCAGAGCTTATAGCTAACCTTGAAGAAAAGAGAAAAGAGAATCAAATTAAACTAGTTAAAGAGAATGAAGAGAAAAAGAGAAAAAAGCAAGAGAATCTAGAAAAAAATTTGAAACCCCAAAAGAAGAGAAAAATTGAGAAAGAGAAAAAAAAACGAGCGCCCGCGAAAAGAGCACAACCTCAACAACAACGAGGAACAAAAAAAGAAGTGATATCGAGATCCGGGAGAACATCCAAGGCTAATAGGAGATTTAATAATGAGTAATAAAACCTTCTTTTTTTCATTTGAGGCCAAGTGTAGTACAAAACGTACAACTTAGCACCCCCTTTTTTTTATTTTTATTTTTTTTATTTTATTTTTTTGATTTTATTTTTTCACAAATAGGTTTGACAACCTTCAGAGTTCAATAATATTTAGAGTATTTATTTATTGTAATTTAGTAAGCTTTTAGGGGAGGAGGTGTACCGTGGGCTAGGGTTCCCACCGGCATCGACGAACCAGAGCTTTACTAGTTCGTACCTAACTAACGACCCAGCGGGCATAAAACTATCCCATAAGGTCCCACGTTTTGGCACCGCCCACAGGAGGTTCGTACGTCGTACGTGCAAGGAAATGAATCATGAACAGCAAGTACCTAAAGCCTATATCATCAAAAGAGTCACATGTCAATATTTCTACAGAATAGAAAGCGTCCCTTAGAAAGCTCCTCCTTTTGCAATGAGCATCAACGATTGTCGTCTCCCCGAGTAATGCGCATGTTTAACACGCCCTTTTGTGTAAGTGAAGAGGAGGCAGTACACAGCAAGATTGAGACTAAGACAGATGATAGTAACGTGCAGGATATCTCCATCGTTGATGCCTTCAACTTGTTCTTTTGGTCATTCACTCATGTACCCGGGGGATCACCGCCTTCTAGTCCAAGAAATCTTGGGTCGGACTGTCAGAAGGAGGTTCTAAAACCAGCCAAACCCTTGGAAGGCGTCCATGAAAACGACATCAAAGCATACTTCCGAGCCCTGGAGTACGGGCAAGACTCTCCAGCCGAGACAGATTCACAATGCAGTCTCAAGATGTTGCTAAATACCAGCAGCCAAAACACTGGTACTAGTTGTGGCGCAAACCTGAATGAGCCACTTTTCGGTCATTTCGTGGATATGTCCCCGCCTGCAACTCCCAAGCACAGCAGAAGCGGTTACTCTGCAGTACATGCAAAAGGCTACGTTGGCTTCCATAATAGGTGAGAGACAGAGGTAAAGAGACAGAGACTTGAGATGGTATGAGACATCATGAGAAGCCAGGTCCCATTCTTACGTTGGCTATCGAAGCTATTGTGGTGATAATGTGTGAGTGTGTAACACAAGTGACAAATTGACGAGCGGGTCTAGACAGACGAGTCGGGTGAAAGAGAGATTCGAGTGCAAAAACACAGTACGTGTGTGGGTGTGACAAAGTAGGGACAGGAGATAATGTGACAGCGATATGGACATAACAATTAAGTACGTGAGCAAGTGTTTGTTTATCAATACGAATATATGCAAGACTTCCTCCTCCTCTCCTTTTCTCTCCTCTCAACCAACCAACGTCGGGTCAGCGCTTGAGCCTTCAATATAAGTCAACGCATTTTGGGCATATACCTATAAAAAGTACCAGTAGATTTACGTGGACGAGACAAGCTTGAGCAGCTGCAGCAAACGATCCTCATTACGGGATATGTTGGACTTGGCTGCAGAGATAGAGGCCACACGTTCTGCAATCTGTGCCTCAATTTCAGCTAGATCTGATTCCAAAGGGTGCAGCACCTCCACTGTCTTGGACTTCTCCGTCTGCACTCTTGCCTCGAATTTGCGGCATTCTTCCTCCCATTTGCGCAACTCGATGTTCATGAGACCTACATCCTCCTGTAGATAGTCCAAACAACCACCCAGAGGTCCTGTGTGCTGCACGAGGGTTTGGATGGATGCTCTTAAGCGTTCCATGTCACCTTCCCCTAACTGTGGCAGATCACCACTGCTTCCCTTCTTCTCCATTCCTGTCTTTCTCAAGCGACCCAGACGAATGCCACCGCCCATCCCCTTTGCAGCAGCATCATCGGTAGGAGTTTCTTGTGTTGATTTGCCAGTGTTAGGATTACGGGCAGCCTCCTGTTCAGCTTGTCTACCCAGAATGTCTCTGACGAGCTTACTTTCAGGATCAGCTTGAGAACCTGTTTTGTTGTCTGCAACATCGTCTGCAAGACGATTGTCTGACTCGTCGGCAATTTCGTCCTCATCGTCGTCGTCAGCACCATCAGTCATAATCCCCTCCGCCTTTTTGGTAGGTGTACCCTGTTTATCCACCTCCTTTGCGCCATCTTTGACCTTGGGAGGACGCCGACGAGCAGTAGTTGGTCGTCCAGTACGCTTGGCTTCGCCGTCTTCACCTTCGTCAGCTGTGCTTTTGGCGCTGCTTGACCCGATCTCACGTCGCTCGCCCTCGATTTTCTTTGACGATGCGCCTATCTCTTGCCTGTCGTCCTGTTGGAACTTTGGCTCTGCTGCTTGGGGCTTGTCCTCGGCACCTGCGCGAGGGGCGGGGATTTCACCACCTTCAACACCCATTTGGTCAAGAACTGTGCCCACGGATCCACTTGAATCAGGATTGGATTTCGCACATACCGCTAATAATTGCAGAAAACTGTTCGTCAAATTCGCATCGAGTCCAGCAACAATCTTTGCAGGGCGAGCCTCTACAATTGTATTGAGTTGCACACCTACTAACCTTATAATTTTCTCAAGATATTGCATTTTACCATTTTTATCTGTGAAGGAGCTTGAGTCGTGCTCTGCTGCAGTGTATAGGCCTTCGCCGAACCCAGAGACCTTCTTCACTTCCATAATGATATCAAATAGGAAACGAAAGGGTGGTTTGTTCAGCAGTTTGTCTGCGAGCTTAGGCTTCGTGATGAGAGATCCCAGCATCTCTTGCGTAAGGGCAACAGAGCCATCACATCTTTCAACTTCACTGTCTAGGTTTGGTGCGTCGACTCGTCCAGAAACACCACCCAGGCCCACATCAGTGCTCTCTCTGGCAGGCTTGCCGCCTCTAGTGCCGCCGCGACTCTTTCCTCTGTCTAGCTCCTCTTTCGCACCGCCGAAATCGGCCTTGGCGCCCCCATCGTCAGGCGCAAAGCTACCCTTTGCCTCAGCCCCTGCTGGACTGTGACTGTGATTTTGCGCTTGAGCCTTGAGGGCAGGGGGGCCAGTTCCAGCTTGTTCTCCGCCCAGACAGCGCTCCACTGCGGCATTGCTGTCGTAGGCGCTGTCGCTAGCACACTCAACCAGCGCAATGAGGAAGATATTTGTGTTTTCAGGCTCCAGGCCCGACACAACCTTAGCAGCACGCACATCAAGAACTTGTCCCTGGTGGTGTAGTGACATTGGGAGTGATGATTTGTTGGATTTAAGCAAGCAGGTGGTAAAGAAATGGTTAGTTTGCTGATCATTGTACAATGACATAGCAGGGTATTGTAAGAGAACATAACAACAACACCAGGAATTAGGTAGCACGAGAACACAAAGCAAAGCCACATTCATGTGCTTACCTTGCAAACTCCCACGAAATTGAAAACCTTTTCAAGGTAGGCGATTTTGGCTGCCTTGTCTGTAATAGCTGCAGAGTTCAACTCGTCACCAGACATGAGACCCTCTCCGAAGCCAGTTTTATTAATGATGGCAGTGATAGTGTCATGCAAGAAGCGGAACGGTGGTTTGCCTAAGTACTTCTCTGTCATCTTAGGTTTGTCAATAATGGCTGACACCATGTCCTTGGACTTTGCTACAAGAGACTCCAAATCCATATTGCTCGTAAAAACTTCGCTATCAACGATTGAACTAGGTAGTGGAATAACTAAGAGTGTAAAGGGCTTCAGCCGCTACAAACTTTAAGAAGGCAAATAAACACGCTTGGAATTCAAGTAAGCTGAGCAACCACGTCTGGATGCACTAAAAACACCTCAGGTGAGAGTTCAGCTGACACGCAACGGTTCTGAAAGAAACCTCAACGTCCAACAACGCTTGCAGGTTTGGAAATCGAGAGGCCAGTTTGCCGAGTTGCTGCCCTGAAAATGGAAATGGAAAACGCGCTTTTCGGTCTATTTCATCTTTCTAAATACAACTATCGGTATCTAGCTAATCCTTGTTTTCAACTCAAAAGTTTTTGCACACCTTTATAAACAATGTCGGAGCTTGGCAGAATTAAGTATTTGAAAGCATCTCCAGTGCTTGGTGTTGGAGGAGAAGGAGCAGAGGACGAGAAGACGATGGACTTCCGGGCTGTGGACTCCGTGCTGCTGGAGATTGCCGAGATGCAAAAGAAGAAGTTGGCAGTGCAGCAACAGGGAGCTGATAGTGATGATGGGCTGGTGCAATCTGCATTTTCCTCCCCTTCATCTTCACCTACTGTTGAAAAGAAAGCTCAAAACTGCAGTAGCACCAGTAGCGGCAGTAGCAGCAATATCAAGGTCACATGCAAAGTGGTGTGTTCCGTGCCTTACGGGCTTCGAGACCGAGAGAACCTTGTGCAAAGTGCTGTAGAATGCATGCACCGTATGACTAAGCAAGAGCAGCGTAAGAGGAAAGACGAGGAAACCAGGAGGCAACTTACTGAAATAGCTGCTCACAACAGAGACATGGATGCAGAAGTAGATGAACTGCAAGCATTACGAAGTGTAAGACAATGGCGTAATAGTTTCATGGCGAAAATGGAGCGATCGACGCGTGTGAATAAAACGAAAATGGACACCAACAAGGAGAGGCTGAAGGACTTACAAGAGCAAGAACGAGAGCGTGAACACGTGCAGAATGATGATGCCGACAGCGATGATGGGGACGTGGAGCCATTGGACATCCAATCTCTCGTGGATTATTTTATGAAAAACAGCCAGAGCACGAACAACGATAAATCATATGCAAATGCAAATGAAGAAGAGTAAGTTCTGAGAGCTTGGTGTGAATGTACATGTTGTTGTTGATTTTTGTAATATATTATATGCGTTTATAGATTTTATGTTACACTCTTTCCGTTACGACTTGGGGCTAACTAACCCTAACCCTAACCCTAAGCCCTACCCTGTTTCAACATGGTTCTGTATTTGTCCTTGCAGTCGACGTTGGTACGTTGATTAAGGACACCATTATCGTCTTCCTTCACATCAGCCCAAACAGTGGCTGAGGAAGAGTGCTTAGCATAACCTGATACAAGAGCCTCTTCCTCTTCCAAAGTCCATTTCATTCGCTTTCTTTGGGTTGAGCTTGTAGCCTTGGACCGGTTCTTGGCCTCTAAGTACTTCTTTGGTGACTTACCAGCTTTCGGTTTAGAACCCGGAGGGGAGCTCAGGCTGGCCTTGAACAATTTCTTTTGAGGGCCATTATCACGCACGTTCTTCATTTTCTGGGCAATATTCCCTTCCGTGTCGGAATAATCACTAATATCCTCTTCGTCACTACTCTCGGAATCAAAGTTGACGTCACGCGATTTGACAACCTTGGATTTCTGGGGAGAGGTGCTTTGTCTTGTCGTAGGGAAACCTGACGACCTTTTGGTAGCCGAAGCTTGTCGCTGTGTAGGTGCCTCATGCTCACTCTCACTCTCAGTAGAGATGTCATCCTCTCCCTCATCCGCCGCTTTCTTTGCTGCAGCCGCCGCTTTTTTCGCTGCTTGATCAGGATCAGAGACGAACTTAGGGGCAGCAATCCCGCTTCTGCGAGCTGAGGTCCTGCCTGTGGGGACAGCAGCAGCTGCTGCTTCCTTGGCGTTCTTAGCACTGTCACGGTGTGTGAGTGGTAATTCAATTCCCTCAGCTTCAATACCTCGGGAACGCTTACTGGTTCGTGGAATGAACTCAGCTTTCTTCTTGGGCTGTTGTTTCCTCGCTTTAGCAGCCTTTTTGGGCTCTTTCGTAGCCTTTTTGGGTTGGACTTTGTTAGCAGCGGTAACAGCGACGGCGGGTTTTACAGGTCTGGGGCTCTCACTCTTGTTAGGGTGGATAGAAGGTATGGGGCTAGGCTTAGCTACCTCCACTGGGCTGGAGGGAACAGGTGTAGTATCCAACACCTCATCTGGCTCCTCCACCACCATGAAGTCCTCAGAAGCGTCGACGTAGTTATCATACTCTTCATCGCGTCTTCTGCTACTACTTGCACCACGATCGGCGGATCCGATCAAGACCTCATTGGTCTCCTCTATACTCAGCTCTTGCACTGTCTCCCCCTGCTGGGCTTGCATGTCTTCACTGTACACGAGATTTTTGAGTACAGGCTCCTCTAAGGCCATGGTTTCAATTCTCTGGATAAATCTCACGACCTCGTCCATGGAGCGCTGGCTTGCCATGTCATTATCTTCAATGAGGCTAAAGATGAGAGAGGTAGAGACACTTCTACGAGCAGTGTATGCATTAGGATCCTTCAAGATATTCACGAAAGCAGCGCAATCGTGTCCAGTTAGCTGCTTTTCACAGCTTGTAACCTCTACTTTCTTCTCTCTATTCACGTGCTTCCTCAAGGCGTGTTTGTACGTATCCCAAAGTTCGGTGACATCGTGTTTGTAAGTATCGTAATTGAATGAAGCTGGTACCTTGACATCATTGACATCGTCGGCAACAACGCTGGTGTCCATCTGTAGATGTTGATACAAGATTGCCATTGAGACCTGCTTAAGTATCGTGCGGAATTGATTGTACCACTTCTCGTGTTGCTCTTCAACATGCCAGTATTCATTGTGGAAGCTAACATAAGAATCCAGAATTTCCGTCATATCCTCATAATCGTCATTATAGCTCATCTTCCTTAAAGAGGCCTTGAGTATGAAGATGGTACTCCTCTTCTCAATCACCCCAGAAAGATCTCCTCCGAGCTGATTTATTAAGGACATAGTAGGTACCACAAGTTCTTCCAGGCAATTATAACTTGCCCAATCTAAAATGGCAGTGGCCA
>JACKZZ010008537.1_pt1 | contig 47076 bp, 33 predicted proteins | sample 8027871 | NCBI WGS metagenome assembly JACKZZ01 (sample SAMN15724774, study PRJNA655200) | protist metagenome | isolation source: fluorescence activated cell sorting (FACS) single amplified genomes of... | place: USA: West Boothbay Harbor, Gulf of Maine | collected 2000-07-19
CATAGTGCTCACAGCACACCGTTGACTCCTATTTTTCTCTGTACAAGTGTCCCCTCCGTTCGCCCTCTAATCCTCACCACATCATTCAGTACACCTCTACAGCAGCGCAGTGTTCTCCTTCACTTGATGCATGTTGCCGCGGGCACCAATAGCCGCGCTACCCGCTGGCTGCGCCGTGAGATGCTGACGATACTGGTTCGAGATGAAAGTGAAGGAAGCCGGAGGCTTTAATGGCGCGTCACCGCCGGTCGCAGCGGCCGCGGCGGCAGCCTTGAGGTTGAGAGGCGCTCCCAGATAGCGCTGCTTCTTGCTCGGACTCTCGCCAGTCTGAGTCTGTGCACCATTCGCGATGTTGGTGGCATTACTGCCATTTGCAGCAATTCCACTCATGGGGCGTTTGCGCATTCCTCCCGCATTCGCAGGGCCAGCGACAGCGCCTGCAGTGGGTGGTGGTGGTGGCATGGAGGGAGCGGGTGCGATTTGCTTCTTCGGGCCGTGAGGCAGCTGTTGCTGCGAGCCATTCTCCTTGCCGAATCCCACAATGCCTTGTGTGCGAGCGGTACCGCTGGGCTTTTGCATATGGGCCGCAGTGTGACCGTTACCGTGGCCAATTGCCTTGTTGCCGTGCAATAGCTCTTTTGCGCGAGCCACACCGTCAGACACAGACACAGGCCCCTGGCCCGGACCGGTCAGGCTGCGCCGACGTGTATTGCTGGCGGGTCCCTCACCGACGCCTTCAACCACCATAGCATTGCTGTCGCTTCCCGCGGCAGCTGAGGCAGGCGCAGGCGCAGGTGCAGGTGCAGGCGGATCTGCGTAGATGGCGAACCCTCTAGGTTTGCTCACACCCACAGCGGGCTTAGGCGCCGCATTACTGGACGAGACAGGTCTCGCAGTAGGCGCAGCGGCCGCACTGGGTGCCGGTGCTGGGGCTGGGGCTGGTGCCGGTGCCCCCGCCATGAACTTTTCCTTGTCCCTGAGAGATGCCTCCAACTTTTTCAGCTGGGTCTCACGCTGTTGAAGGTCTTTCTCCTTAGCCAGAACATTTTGCTCCCGCACAGTCACAGCCTTCTCTCTCTTAACCACCTCGGCCTCCTTCTCTTTGTACTCCCGATGCTTGTCCTCCATCGCCACCGAGACACGGAAATCTTGAATAGTTTTGCGAACATTGTTGAGATGCTTTACAAAGGCAGGCACCTTTATAGCCATGACCTCCTCGATGCGCGGACGGCGGGACAGATCCACTGCCATCAGCTCCTGGATGGTGCGCCACAGGTCGGACGAGTACTCGTTGGGAATGCGGCGCACACGACCGCTGTTGATCTTGCCCACCAAGTCCTTGGTGCCTGCAGGAATAAGAGCAATACAGACGGGGAGAGGGAGGTGTAAGTGAACGGTGTAAGTGGAACAGTTATAGTCAGTGACAGAGACAGAAACAGAGGAAACTGCACAGGCAGAGGCGCTGTCAAACGCACCCTTGGCATCGTGGTGGGGAGGCTTGAGGGAAGCGAGCTCGTACAGCAGGCAGCCGAGAGACCAGATATCCGAGCGCTCATCATACGAACGGCCATTGATTAGCTCGGGACTCATGTAAAAAGGTGTTCCCACGTTGGTCTGTGCGTATGTCTTCGCTGTCGACAGCTCTTTGGCCAGTCCGAAGTCTCCGATTTTGATGTTCTGGTTGGCATCCAGGAAAATATTTGCCGGTTTGATATCACGGTGCAAAATAGGCTTCATCACCGTGCCCTCCGTGTGGCGGTGGCAGTCCTTAAGCGCAGATGCGATCTGAGCAAAGATTTTCCAGATAATGTCTTCATGCAGGGTGGAGTTATCGCGCTGACACTTATTGATGACCTTGCCCAGGTCCCCGCCAGAGCAAAGCTCCATCACGATATACAACCGAGATGTAGATTTGTCGATTATTCTGTCGAAGTATCGCACTATGAAAGGATGCTGGAGCTCTCTCAAAATATTGACTTCAGAAACAATTTGCCCTTTCTCCTTCTCTGACAGATTCTTGTAGTTGACCTCCTTGCATGCCATATCCTTTTGGTCCCATTTCCTCTTAACTTTATTCACCCTACCAAATGACCCCGACCCTATTTCTCTACCAATTTCGTAATCTTGCATATCTGTTTATAATCAAAAACAGGCACTAAACTATAACCGTGACAGCTGTTCACGTGTTCCAATTGTCATGCACTCTTGACCACAACAGAAATGATTATACTTTACGAAAATCTTCGCTTATATTTGGAAGACCTGTTTGGACGCAACATCCATGTGCTACTGAGATATAGATCAATATAGGCAAGTGTAAACCGTGGTGTAGTCGTAGCCATCGACACAATCAGCAGCATTGGTTGGTATCTTCCGTTGCGATCCTCGTGGACAAGAAGCTGAAGAAGGTGACAACCAACGGTCGCATTTCACAATTTGCTGTTGTGCTGCTCTTGGGACAGTCTATTTTATTTGCTTTCACTGCTACTGTGACAAAATATACACAGTGAATTTGAGAGCACAGAATCCCCTCCCTGTCAATATCAACCCTTGGTAGCGGTATCTGGTACCAGCAGATCGTGAGCAGTTACTCACCCTGGTCACGCAGCTCCCAGTGACTGAGAGCTGCCCCCTGCCCGATAAGAGATTACCGTCAGATTCAGATTAATAGTAACGTTAATGGATGGGCACTTTATCATACAGCAGTACCTACTACCTTATAGATATATTGTCAATTTAAGCCAATCCTAGTATATCTCTAAGGGGTAAAGCGCTTCGTTCAACTGCTTTTAATTGAGCATTGCCGTGACCAAAACACTTCTGTCCACTAGTTTTGTTGTCAATCCTACTTAGGGTAGCTTCACCCTTCGAATATGTATGCGGATCTACCCGAACCCCACATGTCTCAGATTGCTATGTTTTTAGATGCTGAGGTGCTAGCGCCTGCAGCTAACCCATCGTCGGCAGCGGCGGCTAAACCGAAAGCACAATTGGTGTCAATAGGAACTCAAACTGATGGTGTCAGCTCTTGCACTCAAGGTACTCAGTCAGTATCCAAATGGGTAAATTTAGACAGTGTTGGTGATGTGCTGGCGCCTGTTCTCGCTGGTAGCCCTGGCAGCGCGAATGCCTCACTCACGGGGGCTTCTGTTGGTGACTACGATTCGGACTCACCCAGCTCCACGGTGGGTTCGAAGCGCCTGCGCAAACCGAAAAGTCGACCAGGCAGGCGCTCTAATTCCCGACATGCGACGGATAAGAATGGTCTTACAAAGCGCTCAGCTGCTTCCCCTTATAATGACGATTCCGACCGCCAGAAACTTGAGAAAGATGCCAAGAGGATAAACGAAGCCTATGCTAAGAATATTCCTGTGGGTAAAGGGAAATTCCATCAGAAAATTCCCATGTCAGGGCAAAAAGCGAAAACAGTTGCGCGTATGCCTGCACCTGTGCCTGTGGTAAAGGAGGATGAGGAGGAACCAGTAATAGTGGTAGGAGATGATGAAAATCCCATGGCAGCGCCAGTAAATGATCTGCCAGTGCCTGTTGGTCGCGAGAGCAACGCGCTGGTTTATTCACAGTCGCAACCGCAACCGCTCGTGCAGTTAGCACCACTGCCCACCGTTTCAGTTTACAACGACCATAGCCACTCATCCGGAAGCATTGGTGACAGCCATGGCCATGGTCATGGCAACAACCATTCGCCGTCGCGATCAGGCAGTATTAACAGTAGTCGTGGTCATGGACATGGTCATGGACATGGTCATGGACATGGGCACGATCATGGGCATGGTCACAGCCATGGGCACGGGCATGAGCATAACGATCATTGGTATGGGCACAGTCATGGGCACGGCCATGGACACGGCCATGGACATGGGCATGGGCCCCATCGCAATCACAGCATCAATGCACGCCCAGCCTTTAATGCTGGAGGCAGCCCTCATGCGCATCACAACGCGCATTCCCACATCCCCTCTCATGGCCCGCGGCCACACCGAGAGGCTGTGCCACACCCAGAAGAAATCACCCATGATTCTCTCGCTGATTTCCTGAATCAGTATGACAACTTAGCAGTACAGATTCAAACGAAATCTGGCCGTGTACTAACTTCCCCAGTGCTGCTGGAAAAAGGGGAAAAACGCCGCATTTCTGCGTCCCACTCACACTCGCACTCGCACTCGAGTTCTAACTCTTCGTTAATGTCGCCTGGAAAATCTTCACATCATATAATTCAGAGCAGCCCAAGTCCTAAGAAACATGGCCATCCGGCAGGAAGTTCTGGAAGCCCAAGTCCTCTAAAGAATCGGAGCCATGAGGAGTTGCTTTTGGCCGAGTATTTGAATCAATACGATGATCTGGCTGACCAGCTGCAGCACCAGCTGGAGGAAGAGTCTGTGGAGGCGCAGGCGCAGTCGCAGTCGCAGAATAATGTGGGTGGGAGTAAGAGTGGGCTGGATGTGGGGGCATCAGCGGCAGAGGCAGAGGCAGAGGCAGGACCAGCAGAGGCGGGACCAGCAGAAGCCGCAGCAGCGGCGGCGGTGGCGGCGGTATCAAATGCAGCTAGCCCTCCATCAACAGGGGTTCTAGGCTCGCCCCCTGGACCAGATAAGGCCGTGCTTACCCCGAAAGAGGCTGCCCCGCCACCAGCAGAGGGTCCTGCTGCACTAGAGATAAGCAAAGAATCGCCTCAATCGCGTAATAATGAGCTCCCGCCGCTGTCGTCGCCATGGCAGCGGCCGCGCTCCCCTTCCATTACTTCTTTGGACAGTCAGGTCAGTCAGCTGTCGATGGGGTCGGCCAGTTCGGACCCAGCGGCCTCGGCTATGTCACGCACAGCCAGCCCCGCCAAAACACGTCGCGCTAAACCCAAACCTGCACTTTCCCCTGCTCAGGCAGCCAGCGACAAGCAACTTCCTGGTCTGGCTGTGGTCTCGCGTGCACGCGATGTAGCGTCTAGCAGCAAGAAATTTCGTGATAGACCTCACAGCAAGACAGAGAAAGGTCTGATTACTTCGCCCCTGGCAGAGCCATATTTCAGTCGTATGAAGCGTGAAGAAACGCCGGATTATGTTTACTTTTATGACTCTGCAGATAGCGATATCTCGTCTCAGCGAGGACCAAGTGCAAGTGATAGAGAAAGAGAGAAAGAGAAAGAATTTGGAAAAGATGGCGGTGGTGGGAGTGGAGGCGGTGGGGCGAGCTCGGGCTCTGGATCGGTGGCCTCTCGCGCGCCGTCGCGAGCTGGAACTTCTCAGTCAAGAAGAGGTCAATCCAAGAAATAGTATCCCTGGTCACAGTTGTTTTCGCATGCTCTTGCTATTCCGCTGTACTGTCCAACTGTCGGTGTGTACACAGTGTATAAACGAGAACATTAACATTACCGACAAAGAATTGAACACACACGCGCAAAAAATGACGGACGGCCCATAAACAGTTTGTACACTGATCCTCTGATCAGCGTCAGTCTCGATCACGGCGCCTGTCATCGCCGTCCCAATCACGGTCGCGGTTACAATCTCTGCTCCTATCACGGTCACGGTCGCGGTCACGGTCACGGTCGCGGTCGCGGTCGCGGTCGCGGTCACGGTCACGGTCACGGTCGCGGTCGCGGTCACGGTCGCGGTCACGGTCGCGGTCACGGTCGCGGTCATGTTTGCGGTCACGGTCATGTTTGCGGTCACGGTCATTGTCACGGTCCCGGTCACGGTCGCGGTCACGGTCGCGGTCACGGTCGCGGTCTCGGTCACGGTCGCGGTCACGGTTGCGGTCGCGGTCGCGGTCACAACTTCTTTCACGGTCCAAGACCCTGTGTCTGTTCCCGTCCCTGTCTCTGCTTCTGTCCCAGTCCCGGTCCCGGTCCCGGTCCCGATCATGCCCACGGTGACCCTCAAAGCGGCTCGCACCACTCCCTTTAGCAAGCCCCTGTCCCCGCTCCTGCAGGCCAAACACCGGTCTACTTCCTGCACCTGTATCGGCACCTCGGCCTTCTGTCGTTTGAATAGCTGATTGAGCTTGGCTTGAGCTTGCTTGAACCGCGGCTCGCTGTGCAGCCGCCTGCGCTTGCAGCAGTTCCTTCTGGCGACGTATCTCTTCCTTCTTCTGCTCCACAAAGCGGTTGGGGATGCCTGATGGCTGCGCTTGTGCATCAACCAGAAGCTCCCATAGCTCTTGCGTGAATGCTCCTGTATCCTGCTCCAAAAAACCAGTGATGGACATCTGGAAGCGTTTACCGTCAAGATCCTGCTCCTGAAGCGTGTTCAGGATCAGATTAAGCAACACTTCGTCCTCGAACCCAAGCAAAGCAAGCAGTTTCTCCTGCATCCATTGGGTCATAACATCAGCATCAACCTTGCCAAAGTTTACCTGGAACCATCACAGAACAGGATAATGGTTAACAATTATCAATACAAATTATCAATAGACATGAAATGATGATTCCACTATAGTTACCTTTTTATTCAGTATCGAATTAAATTTCCCCTCTTTCTGCATCTTCTGCATCAGGCGTTGGTCGCTTTTGCCCCATCGACCATCCTGCTCAACCGAAGTGCCTTTGAAAAAATTGCCGGCCATTTCAATTAATGACTTATCAAATAAATTCCGTGATAGTCATGAATGCATATAAGACGATAATAATAAATTATTCAATTCGTAACTTTATAACGCTATAACGATGTATGTGAACTCAATGGTTAGTTTTTAATTGAAGTGCACCTCAGTGCTGGTGCACCTCAAGAATTACTCGCATCATCTGTCAGTCAGTCTGTCACTGTCGAACACCCGCGGGGGAGCCCGTGGAGGGGAAATTCAATGTCAGACTCACTGCTGGGAATAATTAACCAGTGGTAAAGCCCGACGATGGTGTAAGTTATCACGTGCTACGATGTGCTAATAAACCAGGTAAACTCGGTTAATTTTAGAACGTTCGTTAAATCTAAGAAGCTCAATATATTTTTGAAACATATATATTTGTTCGACTTGCCCACCTACCGGTAGTTGTGGATAACGGTTGTGTGAACATATTTTACTTATCAATAGTACACCTGGTACACTGTATACCATATACTATTGTATAGGATTTCCTTCAATGGCTTTAACAGAATGCTCAGATAGATCGCGCGTTGCGATGAACGCGAATGATATAATCACGACTATATTTTCGAAAGAGCGTACGGTGAAATATGTTACTGAGAATATCCATCATTTGCTGGGGAAGGTACCATCAGAGGTCATTGGTGAACCCGACTTAGGTCTGATAGAGAAGGTGGGAGTCCCTTTCAAACGCATTCATAGATCCGGATATGTTGTCACCATGGAACTTTTGTGTGAGAAAATGCTTCCTGGTGGTGACCTCATGCGCGAGGAACTTGTTATTCACAATCCATCTGGGTCTGTGCTCGGTGGGCATGAATCTGCGGGAGGAGTTGACGCATCAGATGGTAAGCAACAGCTGAGCCCAATAGACGTGGCAAAGCTCAACGCTTCCGCGCTATCCCGCGAAGTTCTACTCGATTTCGTGCAGCGTGGCAGTGTAGGAATCCATTTGGTTACTGCCGATGGAATTGTCGCCTGGGCCAATGAGGCCGACATGCGCATCTGTGGTTACGATGCATCTGACTACATTGGTAGCTCTATCGTTCCGTACCACGCTGATGCGGAAGTTATCTCCGATATCCTGACGAAGCTCACTAACAGGCAGACGCTGAAGGAGTACCGCGCGCGCTTGCGCCACAAGGACGGGTCGATTCGCCACGTGGTGATCGACAGCAGTGTGAACTTTGACAGTGATGGGAACTTCGTGAACACGCGTTGCTTTACTCGCGATGTGACGGAGCTTCGTGAGGCAGAGCTAGCTCGTGAAGCGGTGCTCGAAATGAAGAGCCTCTTTTTGTCCCGCATTAGCCACGACATTCGCACCCCTTTGAACGGCATCATCGGGATGAGCTCGCTACTAAATACGAGCGGATTGACCCAGGAGCAGCGTGAATATGCGGAGGTTATCAAAACATCTTCAGACTACCTGCTCAATATTGTGGAGAGCATTCTCAGCCATTCTAAAATGGAGGCTGGAATGATCCAGCTTGTGCCTGCGCCGCTTAGCATCCTGTCGGTACGTGCGAAGATTTGTCTTTTGTTGCTGCTGATGTTGCCTTATGTTCTGTATGTCGCTTTGCCTGTCCGCTCTCTCTCTCTCTCTCTCTCTCTGTCTCTGCGTATGTCCCTCCTCTGGGTCTCGTGGTCTAGTCTCTGGACTTCTGCCGGAGCTTGGTTGCAATGGAGTGCGACAACAAGCACATTACCCTGAAACTGACCCACAACATGAGTCACCGGATGACCCATCTGTGCGACGGCACTCGCCTGCACCAGCTGCTGCTGAACTATCTGTCGAACGCAGTCAAGTTCACTGGCTCGGGTGGTTCAATCACTATTAACTGTGAATTAACCCCCTGCGCCCAGCCAGAATACGAGGGCTGGGACGACATCCTGCTGGAGGTCACGGACACCGGAATCGGGATAGAAGACCCGTCTAAGCTGTTCGTGCCCTACATGCAAGCCACGCGCACCATTGGCGCTGAGTTCGGAGGTACTGGTCTAGGCCTAAGCATTGCCAAGACACTCACGGAATTAATGAGTGGTCACACAGGCATCTCTTCGGAGCTCGGAATGGGCACGCGGGTATGGTCTGTGGTGAGGCTGAAGCGCGCTCCGGAGCTAGACCTGCGTTGCTCGGAGGGTCTGGCGGAGGCCGTGGCACAGGCTGCCTCTGCTGTGGTGCCCCCGACTCCACCCACTACCGCAAGCCCGGTGTCGCCTAAATTGTGCAGCAAGGCCGCCTTCCGCATTTTGGTGGCGGAAGATAACAAAGTGAACGAGAAAGTGGTGCGACACATGCTGCAGCGGCTTGGATTCACTAATGTTTCTGTGGCACCAAACGGTCGCAATGCAGTGGATTTGATTGAAGCGTCAATGAAGGAAGGGGAGGTGTCACTGAAGCAGCGATTTAATTTGGTGCTGATGGACTGCATGATGCCAGTCATGGACGGCTACGAGGCTACGCGCCTCATCCGCGAGATGGACGAGGCATCTCCGTCTGGAGGGGTGGGGGCGAACGGTCGCCTTCCTGTAGTGGCGCTGACTGCCTCAGCATCAGCTGAAGATCGTGACATGTGTAAACAAGCGGGAATGGACTCGATGGTCACTAAGCCCATCATGATCGAGCAGCTCCAGGAGCTTCTGGAACAGTATGTGTCGGCGGTTTAAGTGTGTCATCGTTAGTACATATGTGAGCGTAGCGGTGAAGGTGATGGTGTTTGTGTGTAAATGTATCGTGATGTAATGTGATGAAATATTTTTGGATGATTGACTGATGCTCAGGAAGCGAAGTGAAATGAAGTGAAGTTCCTATCAATAATCGACAATGACACTGACACTGATTGGACTCGAACGGGGGATGAAAAATGACAGCAACTCAAGCAGTGTGAGCAACAACAACAGCAGCAGCAAACCAGACATCATCACCATGTGATCAAAAAGATAGTATATATTAACAATTTCGGCAATGCTACACGATGATCAGGAAATCAAGAATAAGAACCAGAACCAGAACCAGCCTTAAACTACTGTCTCCATTACATGATGGTACACCCTTTAGGCACGACAGAGGGAGGCGCCTGGCCAGGCACGGGGATCTGCTTCTCGAGGAAGGATTTTAAAGAGCCATAACCAGTGCGAATAATGCCTGGAACAAAGCTGTAAGACAGCAGAGTGAGTATTTGCTGGTCAAGGTTTTTCAAGGCAGCCTTGAGGCAGCCGTTCCGGTCCTGAAGGTAGCGCATCTGCAAGTACTGGTACCACAGGTAAATAAACAGGAAGTTGCGCGTGGGCATCGCCAGCTCGATGATTAGGAAAATGCCCTGCATAACCTCGCACGTCGCCGACATTTGGTTGATCTACCGCAACAAGCAAAGGTACAGTTACCGGAACAAACAAGCACAAGTGGTAAAGAATAGAGTCGAGCGTAGAGCACCATATTTCAGTAGACAAACATAAAATATCCAATAAATACAGGGAAGGGGGTACGTCTCGCAGGAGTCTCAGAATCACCACCCGTACGAAGCACGGATACGCCAGCAGCGGCAGGAGCATGTTGATACACATTATATTGAAACGTGCTTCGCGGAGGGTTCTAATTTCCACAAACAAACGTTATATAAGTCGTACTGCTCCTGCCAGCTGAGGCGCAGAGCTCGGAGAGCTCAGGGGAAAACACATCATCGACACTGCTTTTGCTTTTGCTTTGCTTCTGTTCCTTATCACACAGCAAGAAGTCCAGGAATTCCAGGAATTCCCACACCTGCAACATACAGTAACTCACCATGGTTCTGAAGATCGTCCACTTGGTGCCCTCAGGCATCGATGCATACTGCTCCGCGGTGATGCCCAGCGCCTGCGGCATGTATTGTGTCACCGTAGCAATGGCCTTCTCCATCACATCTGGATTGCTCTCGCTTATTTTTTTAACAAAAAAAGGAGCACCCTGGCCCAGCTCGCCCAGGAGAATCGGCATCATGGCGAGGTAGTACGAGTGGGCGGCGAACTGCATCACAGCCAGGAATAGCAGCTGCGTGCATGTGTCCGGGAGCAGAAGCTGTGCATATTGGCGGGTGAACGCTGGCCGTCCGTGCTTGTTTAGGAGGAACCACACGTAGTGGACCACGGCGCACAGCAGAAACATCATGTGGCACGGTCGAGAGATGGCGCTCCAGGGAATCATGTAGCCGGCTCCAAACGCTATGATAGCCAAGCGTAGGTATGAGTGCACTGTGCTCATGCGGTCCTCGAAACTGAACGGCTCACACCCCAGCCTGCTCTGTGCCTGTGGAACCGAAAAAGGATTGCTGCGCTCTTGCTGCAGCAGCGACGCCCGCACCTGGTCCAATTTTCGCTTGATGCCGGCGTCTTCCGGCGACAGTCGTAGGAGTGCCTCAAACACCTCCTGTGCATCATCCCACCTCTTGAGTGCCATCAGTGCGTCCCCCTTTCTGGTCAGACCCTTTGGCCACGTGGAGTCATAGCCTAGGCAGCTGTTCGCGTCCAACAAAGCAGGCGAAGTCTGCCCCAGCTTTAAGTAGCACGCGCTTCGGTTAGAGTATAGAACCTTCAGCAAATCACGATCATTAGCACTCTTTGCATGCTCAATAGCAGTGGAGAAATGATCCGCCGCATCGCTAAATTTAGACTCGGCCCAAGCCTTGCTGCCGGCTTCTTTCGCTTCCGCTGCAGTGGACATTATACGATTGATTTGATGGTGACACTTGGCTCTAAACCTGGAGCAACTTGACACCTAAGCAGAAAAATAAAACTGTATATTACCGTTGTGTCATTTCGCCCAGGTTTTGAATACATTCACCCTATTAAAACCAGCTCCTATGTAGCCGTGGAAACTATTTCGATGGCTTCGCGCTCTGAAGGCCACACATTTTTTGATTTTTTCATTTTCAGGCAACCGCTGTCAGAGAGCGTGGTGTTTTGATTTGCACCGTCGGACAATATGAGCTCTATGTTTTAATTACTGCAGCAGTGAAATGAGAATTGTTGTTCATCAAGTATCAACCCTTGGTTTTGAAATTAAAGCTTATTAATAGTAACAGTTTACCTGAGCAATCAACAGTTATTCTTAATTTCTTATCATTTGTTATGCCTCCCTTACTACACTGTCAATTAGGCCTTAATTAGAGTCGGCCGCTTTCCAATGCATTTAATCAGGGCAATAGTTGGTTTTCAAACAATTTAAAGATATTCTCCATCGGTAGGCTAGCGGGACACTCAGGAGAATGATATCGAAGGTACAAGACTCTCTCAGTTTCGATAACTGTACCTCGCATGTGTTCAGGGACAATGGCATTGGAAAAATTGGCGTCGCTTCATTTTGGCTTGGCACTGTAGGCGGGATACATATCGGTCTTCTTTTGTTGTCCCTGTGCTTGTCAGGTGACGATCGGATTGTGGAGCTTCTTCCTTTCAATGTCCACATGGTGATTCAGTGGACCTCATACATGTCGTTATTGTGTGGATTCCATTTCCTAGAGTTCTTTGTAACGGCGTTATACCAGCCGGGCAACCTGAGCTATGAGTCTATGATCATCAACCACAGCGAAGCCTACACGATGGCGGCGCTGGCCAGCTGGGCGGAGTACTGGGTGGAGGTGTGGTGGCTCGGGGGGGCGTCTTGGAAGCCGTCAGGAGTCTTTTTCTACCCGGGCTTAGCGCTGGTGCTGCTGGGTCAGGTGGGGCGCACAGTCGCCATGGCCACCTGTGGGGAGTATTTCGCCCACATTATCATGACGCGGAGATCCAATGAACACAGGCTGGTCACCCACGGGATATACAGGTGAGGTGTCCCGTCTGTATGTGGCGCACGCTGTGGACTTATTGATCCTCCCTCCCTTCGCCCGTGCTGCTTGCTGCTCTTCTCGTCGCTTCGACCCACACAGCGTTCTACGGCACCCTTCCTACTTTGGCTGGTTTTACTGGTCTGTGGGCACGCAGATACTGCTGGGGAACCCCGTGTGCTCGGTGCTGTATACCTACGCGGCCTGGAGCTTCTTCCACAAGAGGTACTGTGCTACACTGTGATGCACGCGTATTTGCTTATTATGCACGCTGATGGTGCTCCCCCTACTGCTACGGCTACTGTTACTGCCACTCCGATTCACTCAGGATCCCGTACGAGGAGGCTCTGCTGGTGGAGTTTTATGGCAGCGATTATTTAAGCTACATGCGACGAACCGTCATTGGCATCCCGTATATCGAACCATTCAAGGCCTCAGGTGGTGCTGGTGTTGGTGCTGGACTGGAATCCTCAGTTGGGGCTGGAACCGCTAGGGCAGCCACTGTGACTGTGGACGCAGCTGTCGGGGAGCCACAGACCTCCGATCTGGAGCGCGAGGGCCTCCTCAACCGACAGCGCTAGGGTTGAGGCTATTACTGAAGACGAATGTCACAGGGTTGCCATAAGTATTTGCTAGGGGTATGTTTAATGCGGTGCCAGCAGTCAATAAACTCGTTTTCTGTGTGTGTGAAACTCTCCGTCCTTAAGAGATCAACAGCAGACAGGGATTGAAAGAGAGAAGAGCTGTTTACTGGTGGATGGCACACTAGTTCAGGAACGGGGGAACCCCCTCACAGAAAAAGAGGCGTCGGCAGACACACACAGAGGGAAACGCGCGTGCAAAGCACAGCGCTTAATAGTCAGCACCGTCGTCACCGAACATGGACATGCCGCCCTCCATAGGGTCGACCTCCTCCTCCTTGGCGGCGGCGGGGGCAGCAGCGACAGCACCGGCGTCAGCAGGGGCAGCAGCAGAGGCGAAAGCAGAGGGGTCAGCCAGGAATGCCTTGTAGGGCGCCACCTCAGGGAAGGTGAAGTTCTCGCACTCGAGAGCGATAGCCAGGCAGTTGCGGAAGGCACCGCCAACAGAGTGCACCATGGAGGCCTGGGTGGGGTAGCCCACCTGCAGAGAGATGGCGGCAACGAAGCCCAGAGCCTTGGAGAAGCGGCTCATCATGACGGCATCGTCGATGGACAGGACCTCCACGCCGAACAGAGCGCCGTTGTCGTAGATCTGGTCGATGACCAGACCGTACGAGAAGGGCTTCAAGTTCAGCTTCTTCAGGAAGGAAGCCTCAGAGGATCCAACCTTCTCACCAGCCTTGATGAGGTGAACGTCGTTGGTGATCTCGATCTGGCCCTTCACAATCTTGGTAGGGATCTGAAGCACCTGGAAGAAAGAGGTCTGGCCGGGGTCGCAGCCGGTAGGACCGGCGGGAACCATGACATCCATAGGGGCGAAGGCACCGACACGAGCGGGGGCAGGCACTCTGTTGGACAGAATCATGTCACGCACCTTGGGCAGGTCAGCGTTGGTGAACACGAAGCCAACGTTGCCTCTGCAGAGGGCGATGAGGGCCTCAAGGGGGTGGCCGGGGTTGGACTCCAGGAAGTTGTTGAACACCTTGCGCATCAGGGTGTTCTTACCCATGAGAATCTCAGCAGTGCCACGCATCTGCATGCGAGTCTGGTTCATCTGCTGAGAGCCCACATTGTCAACCTTGACAATGAACACCTTGGTGTAGGTGTTGAGCATGGCCTCCATCTTAGTGAAGTACTGCTCCTTCTTATCCTTAGACAACGGCATCTTCTCTCAAAATGTGCGGGAGAATGAACTTCTGATATTTCAAACTTATTTAACCACACGAGTGTGTAAATTTATGCTCTGAATAGGTATAAGGATATCATCCACCTCATAATGCAGTGACCACCATTGGCAACTTTGCTATATTTTAGGTTGGCATTTGATTTGCGGCCAGGCGCTGAATCGTCGGGCACTAGGGTCACAGCAGGGCGAGCTCCGCCAGGCAGTGGTCATGAAAAAGAATCTTGAAAAGGCTTAGTTTTCAGTTTTTAGCCGACGGCCCCTCCCCACGAAATATCTCCCTGAGTCTGCCATTGTGCCAGCAGGATTATTTAATAGCAGTCTGCTGGTGTAACGTTAGGTAACTTATAGATAGGTTGGCGTTCTTCTAACGCTACGCTGCCCTGCTGGTGGCTGGTGCCACTACTAATATAGCTAATAGCATATTAATATTTCTAAAATTGACCACTACTTAGAACACTACAAGATTTTCTAAACCTGGGTTGAATCTGAGTCCAAACTAACCATTCTATCCATGAATACGATTAGAGCAACAACAGCTCCTTCGCTCCCCTCTCTATCTCTGACAGGAGGTTCTGATAGCGTTATTAATAAGCTGGGCAGCAAAACTGTTTACAAGACCGTGTTAATTCAAACTGACCAGAGTGGTTTGACTACTGTCATTGACCTTCGTGATGGGCATACATATTACTCAGGTGTGAATCAGAGTAGAATTTCTAACAATGGTATGATGCACAAAACAAAGTCTGGTGCTCTTGGTGAGAAAATGAACAGCAGTTTGAAGGTGAGCGTTAGCGCGGTGATGTGACTTTGCTGTGCGACCTGGTGTGGAACGAATCTCCATCACATTGCTTTGTTGTGCTATCATGTGTTTTATCATCGTTATCGTTGTCTTTCGTAGCGAATCGCTGCCAATACGTCTTCCTATATAACCAGGTGCGAACGCGTAGTCGGGGCGTTTGGTAAGTACCGGTATTGGTGTTTGGTACTGCTTGCACTGAGGTGCTGACAAGCTTTTCACTTTCTGTTCACTGTTGCGTTCATGTCCAGACGCCTGGGGGAAATGTTCCCGCCCAACAGGCTCACCTTGCTGCATGTATGAATTCGTGCGCTACCGCGGCATTGCCCAAGTAATTGACCGACCCAGTATCGCCCGCAGTAGGCCCAAAAACGTCTGTGAGCCGCACTTCTTTCCACTGACTGACCGAAACCGTGCTGGTGGTTCGTTAGTGTTTGAAAAGCTGAACACCAATACGCTCACTGGTGCTGTCCGTGCCAATGGTATGCATTCTCCGACGGAACACCTCCGTGCGAAAGTGGCCCGGTACAAGGCTATCTCCCGAGGTCAGCAGGCGACATCTACCACAAAGGTGTTCTGATTGGCTGCTTTACTCTCCATTTACAGTGCAGTACAGTGTAGTGCAGTGCAGTGCAGTGCAGCAGGTTATTCCGCGTATTGATTATATCATACCATACCGAAAATACTCTGCTTTGCTGTACTGCGCCCCACTCTGCTGGTGTACTCAGCAACGCGCCAATGGTTGTGCTCTGCTCTGTGCACGCGCTTTTGCGTTTTTATTGTTATGGCTGTGTCAGAAATGCTGATGCATGCCCCGTACTATTTACTCACCTCCGTCCTTGGTGATTGTGATTTTTAATAGACTCGATCCTTTTCAGCCCTTTCCAATACAGTGTGTAATTTCACAGTGGCGCTGGTACAACATAGAGGTACAGCGAGCATCAGCGTGTGTGTCAGAACATAGAGAACACTATCATGAAAGCTTGTTTACCACTTATCAGTATGTACAAATTAAATACCAAACCCACTGAAACCAAGGGCGGGCAGAGAGTCAGGCAGCTTCGCCAAGCAAGAACCTCTGCTGTGGCTGTCATTCTGTGCTGCGCTGTGTCACTACTTGCTTTCAGGTGCGTACGCATCATCCATAAAGACGTGCACGCCGTCACCCACGCACCGAGAGGTGGGCTCAGCTGTGATCGTAGACTTTCGTTGATGATCCCAGCCCCAAGCCAGTTTCACAGTCTCATTGCTTCGGTTGTCAGTCGGCACCACATTCGGGTCATAGCCGATAGGGAGCGAAACATTGTTAGGCATTTCAGCCTTAGGCACGCCGTTGATTTTGTACAGCAACGCTGGGTCCGGGGCGTACATCCAGCTGCGCTGTACCAACGAATTTATACGTGGCTCGGGGTTTAGTTGTAGGCGCTCTCCCAGCAGACCTGAGGTTGAGGTGCCTTTCTCAGGGCGGGCGCCGGAACGGCCCACAGCCACCGGAGCCTCGATGCTTCGGTTCTATTCAGGTCCAATCAAGTCAGGTCAGGTCAGGTCAGGTCAGAGGCGGCGTATAGAGCGGTAAGAGAGTTGAACGCAAGCACTCAATGCGATGGTATTCTTACTCTAATGTATCTTGTCGTGTCAAGCTTTGCAGAAGAGCTCATGTTTAGCACACCCACAGCATCCTGCTCCGCGTCAAGCTCAGGGCCGGAATAGTTGCGGCCCAATGTGGCCATGCCAGTCGCCTTCAAAGTTTTCTACAACAAACAGGAGCGTAATGCAACGACCCAAAACATCATGCTTAAGCCGTGCGACTTACAAATTTAGCAAACTCATTTTTCTTGGCATCCTTCATCGAGTCCAAAGATTCACTGTTGAATGTCCTCTGATACGTGGTGTCAAATCCCTGCTTAGGAAGACGCTCAGTCATCCTTTCACTACCCCATGTTCCCGCAAGTGATTGGGATGAATTAGAGTTTGATAGCATTGCAATGTATTACTAATGGCTTCTGGTAATGATGGTGTTCTAACTCAAGACAGACTCCTGAATGCACAGAGAAGTTCGTCCACAGACTTGTTGTGAATATCCACTCCACAGTAAAAACTACCAAGTAGCCTAAAATAAATATCACGATATATTTGTGCCCACAATTTGATGAGCAATACTATTTGATTAAAATCAAGGTACCGGTAGATGCTTTCACACGACACGGTGAGCGGAGAGCGGAGGACCGCCGGAAACGGTTCAGTTGAAACTTTAGGTATGTTTCGGAAAAACACACATACGTTACGCAGCGCCACACTGCTATAAATATTGTTGCCAGCTCATTAATATTAGAGCAGTAAAGTGCAAATGCCGGACTTCATTAGCGTACAGCATTTACTGCAGTATAACGCTATGCTGCTGTGTTCTAAGTAACAAGCTTCTCCTGACAGGTCTGCTCTACAGTACGAAGGAGGAGTCACACTCCTGATTGGGCCGATATTGGTGCTATTTATATGGCTGGATAACTCCATCCCTTTTTAAAAAGTAGAGCAAATGAATCAGAAGGATGCATTTCGGCACATCCACAACCTAGTCACATAACGAAATTTCACAAACGGGGTGCGTGCCGGGTTCATACGTGAAATAAAGATACTCACACCCACTGCATCGCGATATTAACAAGACCACCTGTCACCTATACTACGTAGTACATCTTAACTATTCACAACAGTACTATGTACATACGCGACTCGACTCCACTCGACTCGACTTGGACCGGACGGGCGGACGCACATGCCAATAAGAATTACACGCCAATACCGAACGACTCCAGGCCGCGATTCTGCCACACCATGGGCATCAGAACCACAGCAGACCAAGTCAGCGCAAACAGCTTCACGAACCTGACTGGGATATCCACACAGTATCGGTTCTTATCTGCCACTACACCGCCCTGCTGGTCCTTGCCGTAGGCGTCGCCTATGACTTGCATGTGGAGCAGAGCAATCAGCAGCGCGCGGCACACCTCTTTGCAGACCTCGTGACAGCACACAATCACCAGCAGACCTACTGCTGTGCGCTTGGTGGCCGATATGGGATCCCCTGGGGTTAGTTGGGACGACTCCAGTAAGATCTCCCACAGGTCCGGGCGTTGGAACTCCACGAACCAGAGCGCAGTCTTCACGCCGATGTAGGTGCCATAGAGCTGCGTGGCGGTGCCGAATGAAGCCCGCCAGTAATCGATTGAGGAGGACCAGTTGCTAATACCCACATAAAGCGCAGTCAACAGCAGGGCAAGCGCCGCGTCCGCCATGAAGAATTGCTCCTTGGGCAGCGCGTTGAACGCAAGCCACTCCAGTGTCATGCCGATGACGCCCCAGATGGCGCCCCCCATGAGGTCGGCGAACGAGTGGACCCCAAAGTACAAGCGGCTCAGTGCCACCGAGATTATCACTCCGATCACCAGCGCCCACATGGCAAACGAGATCGGTACACCGCCGCTAGTCTCCAGGATCAAGAAGTGCAGCATGAGCAATGCATTGAGCACGTGAGTGCTGGGCATGCCGTACTCCGTTGAGTAACGGCTGTCAAGCAGGCGAATATCGGAGGGCGATGATCCACAGCTGGGCCGAGGCAGCTTGAACAAATCCTTCGATAACTGTCCTACGAGGGGAAGAATACCAAGCATGTTGATAGTGCGGTTCGCTCTGAGGGTTGCGCACCAGATCACGAAGGCAAGCATGATGTTGCCTTCATCCGGCACCATGCTGGAAGCCGTAAAATAATAAAAGAAAAAATTCTTATGGGTATCACCACGCGCCCCACAGACATCCTGTAACCAAACAATTATGCTTGTACACACAGGATCATTGACAATTTCTAATAGCATTATGAAATGCCTATTTTATTATTAAAGGAAAGGACGGAGAGATAGGAATTAGAGTGACGGAGAAGTGGGTGAACCGTCAAAACTATTGATATCTACAGACTAAATCTGTAGTGAAAATATTGACATTGACACATATTGAGCATATGCAGCTCAAGCAGTGATTCATAGCACTCAACAGCAATTCAATCTCAGTTTTAAATAGCGCGCCCAATAGTACGGTACTATCAATAAAGTGTCAGTGACAACTTTAACCGCTTTTCCTTCCGTCATCAAAACTTGATCAGGAAATTTTGAAATCCTGGAAATCCAATCCAGAAATCCAGTGAAATCCTGGAAATCTGAACCTGAGTCCCACCGTCTTGCTGCCTTAGAAGGTGCTGCCCAGCCAGGTAAGAGCCTCTCATCAGCAAATTGTGTGCTGCAGAAGTTGTTTTTCTCACTCTATTCTTATTAACTGACTCACAAATGAACTCCTTTCGCAATCGAATGAACCACCATCGGGGCCCCGACGTGACGCGTAGCCGCCGCCCAGCCAGGTAAGAGCCAATGTTCAGCATTTTATGTGCTCCATAAGTTGTTCGTCCTTCTGTTCGCTAACTTGCATTGTGAATTTCTTGGAACTGTTGTATTCAGCCCACGCGTCACAAATTTTCTATCGAGAGTTTCTTCTTGAAGACGTGGATGCCAGTTTGTCGTCGCTAAGCGGTATTGGAGGGTTTCGTAAAATGATGAAACGCCTTGCGCTTGGGTTTGGTTTGACAGGAACTATCCAGAGAACTGAGGGCACGAAAGTGGTGATGAAGTTGGAAGGGACAATTGTCCAACTCAACTCCTTTGACGACGCACTTCCTGACATGGTAGCCTCAGAAATGATTGGGAATGCAGGAGTTGTAACTGAACGCCCTCTTCGCATAAGAATGCATCGGGACTTTCGCATCCTACCTGATGCTCTCTACAAGAGAACAGCTCATTTTTCTGGAAACGAATGGGAGATTGTTAGTGCAGCGAGTGACTGACTCCTCAAGATAAATAAGTATGCACATCTACTACATTACGTCGCCACTGCGTTGTTGGTGTCCTGATAAAGCATATCAATTTTTAACTCTTTCAGCTTCGCACGGTCATAAATGCCCTCACCCACCCCCAGTGGCTGTCCTCGCCCTGCCCGACCCGCAAAGTGCTGTACCAGCGGCAGCAGTTCAAAATTTCAAACTTTACACTACGATATAATCACTTAGCACTGATATATATACACGGTGGGGAGGATGGTGAACACACTGATCATACAGTAGAGGATAGGTATGCACACAGAGGTTATACCAGCCCGCCGTTTAGGCGGACCGGTTCACCAGGGGGCGAGGCACACGGGACGGTAGTGGCACTGAGGCATGGTGCTGTACAGCACTTTGCCGCAGACAACGAATGAGCCGCCCATTGTAGGCCATCACCACCTGGCCGATGCGCCGGTAGAGGGAGCGGAGCTCCTCCTTAGGCCCATCGCCGATAAGAGATTCCAGCCATGACCGAGCCCAGGGCCCCACACGCCCTGTAGTCTCAACCGCGAACGGGATGAAGTTGCCGTTAGCGACCAACCCCTCCACACCAGCATACGACGCGAGTTTACGCTGCTCAACAGCCTTGTTCGCGACGCCCGTTGTCCGGGCAGAGCCATGGTCCACAGCAGAAACACTAGATGGGTCACACACAACAACATCCACGACGTAAGAGCGTCATCCGAACATCACCTCTCCTATCCACCCCATCAACCTCACCCACGGACGCCTCCAACGCGAGCACCGCGTCGGGACGCACTTTCTTAAGAAAGCCACAGAGCACACTGGCCACAGCATTATGCCGTTTGGTGTAGTACCAGTTAGCCGTGCGATTACAGCAAAGGAAGTGATATGGGCTGGTTGTCATGTCAAACATGAGACCACAGCCACACCGCACAGCAGTGCCGCCGGCAACAGCGTTATCATAAAGAGGGAGAGAGAGGCGGTAACGGAGTGCCTCACGGAAAGTATTTGGAATCATAGTGCAGCCACCTGCCACATCGCCACCATCAAGCCACTGACCACTTCCTTTGAACCAACTGCGATAGCTTCAGCAAAAAAGGTCATATTTTGCAAAATGAAAACATGTAAAATTGAATTTAACGTTGTCCGGACACTGTATAAGGCAGGATTTTTGCTGTCCGGACAGCAAGAAAATCAAAAATGTAAAATATTAATAGAAGATAGCCCTAGGGATTATTATTTTTCGTTTTGTCCGGACATCTGGACATCCAAGGACATCCAGGACATGTACAGTATACCAGGTATACCTGCAGTATACCAGGTATACCAGGTATACCTGGTATACCAGGTATAACTTGACTCTGTCAGAGGATGTCGGATGTTATGGATGTCCTCAATGGATTGTTTAATATCTGTCTGGATCATTGTGAGTCAATATCTCTGTCCGTTGGATGGCTCCATTTTTTTCCTCCTCCGTCGTAACGACTTCCTGGACTTGTTCTTCTTTCACTTCCAACTTCATGATAAAACAATAATATTATGCTCGGAGCCTGCCCGCCCCGACCCACAACGTGGAATCTCTTTCGAAATTGACTGGATCTATAATTGGTGTCTAACTACTGGAGTTTTATAGGAAAACTGGCTCTAGTTGACGTCGTAGAGGCCTAATTGGTGCTCTATTTTCGGGACTGGGGCAAGGCAGAACCCTAGCGACTAACTTCTGGACTGACATCAAGTCAGTTTATTCTTTAGACTTTACCCTACCAGCTTGTTGCATAAGTGCTATCCAATTCGTTGTCATGACATATTGATATATGAGTTATCATCCCAAAAAATACTGTTGATCACTATTTCCTGAGAATCATCACTGATGGCACACGCTTCCGCTCATCAAAAGGAGTACGCCAGGAAGGCAAAGGCAATGGAGGATAACAGAGTCTACCTGCAGAAAATGCAGGCATCAACGCAATACCAACAACACATCCGAGCAGAGAACCGTTTAACCGCGGAGCAGGAGGCAAAGATCCAAAAGGACCTCGAAGCGCGGCTGGCGTTGCAGCGGAAGATGGAGCGCGAGACTGAGGCACAGATGCGCAAACAGTACAAGCGAGTTATCCGACGCGTGACAACAAACGCCGACTCTGAAAAGTTTGCACAGTTTCAATGCCCGTCTTGCAACGACATGATGATGGCTCATCCCCGGGCACGAATTCCAAAGCTGCTGCCGTGCTACCACACCGTATGTGCCGTTTGTCTGAAGACGCTGCACGTGCACGGCATGCTCTGTTGTCCGGTGTGCCGCGCAGCCGTGCGTATTGAGTCCATAGACCAAATCAGCGATGACGCTGTGATGATGCGCAACATACGCGTGCAGTACGTGCCTGCCCCGTGCTACCCCATCTTAGACGTGAAGCGCACCGTCATCGCCAAGAAATTGCGAGACAGATCTATCAGCTATGCCAAGCTGCGGTGACGCCGCCTGCTGGGTAGGGGTGGGCTAGACTAGCCTAGACTGGGAAACTGTTGATGTGTGAGAGTGGCTAATGTCTGTGTCTGTGTCTGTGTTTTCAATTTAAGCGCATACATATCGAATACCGCATGGTAAGACGCTGATTAAGAATTGTTGCATGGTGCCGCACTATACCTACGGTAGCTTACAGAAACACGCCGTCCAGAGCCTTATCGGAGGAGAACACACCAGGCAGCGCGTCAGCCCTCAGCGTGGACACATCCTCCGGAAACAAATCCCAGTACAGGGTGCTCTGCAACGACCCTTCCATAACCGCTTCGGTTCCTGCTCCCGTTCCCGCTGCAGTGTCTGCTCCCTCGTTGGCCGCTCGATTCTCGGCCTGTAACAACGCGAACTCATGCAGAGTAATCAGCGCAACCCCCGAAGACTTGTCGCAGACCAGGTACAAATCCTCCGGAGGCTGGGCCTGAGCCTGGGATGGAGATTGCCCCCCCCTTCTTCTTTGCCGCAGGTAGATGCAGTTTGATCTGGCAGAGACAACCTGCATTTCAAAACAAGCACACACAGCAGACATACACGGTACAACATAACAACACCATCATTACCATAATGGCTTGACCTGGCACAGACCACAGACCACAGACCACAGACCACAGACCACAGACCACAGACCACAGACCACAGGCGACCCAGCGGAGCATTCCATTCCTTACCGAACACGTTGTTGTCCGCCACATTATTCCGCCCCGCTCCACCTCCACCAGCAGCAGCAGAAGTCCCACCCCCGCTGCCGGTTAACACAGGAACGAACACAAACTCCGCTGCCTCATCCAGACGAGCAGACATACCCAAGTCACGAGTGAGAAACAGTGCTGCGGCGCCGATCTCACAGCATTGGAGGTGGAATTTGTGAACATGTTCGAAGCTAGCACTGTGCAGTTGGTTCCCCACTGAGTTAATTGAGACCGTTTGCACCTTGCCCTTCTCCAGGGCAAGTGCATTCGATGTGCTATGAGTAGCAGCAGATTTTACCTTTACAAGGCGCCAGAGCGATCCGAAAGCTTCTATTGCGTCCATGATAACAGTTTTTTCCTCAAAGTCGCAAGCAAGCGCACAGCACCAATCAGTACGTACAGGCTGCTTGAAATTAAACAGTTCAACAGAGGACAAGTCCTTGGTGCCTGCCGGCAAGATGTCACTGATACAGTCGAAATATGGAGAAATAATAATGTTTTCATCTTCCAACCGCTCAAATTTCATGTTCTTCTTTCGGTTGAATGGAAATATCGTACTGTTCTGAGAATTAGGAAGGGTAGCCTTATCCGCCGAAGCCCCACTGGTTGCCAAAAGAGCCGACTTCAAACTGTCCACCTTCAGCGCGTTGAGTGAAGAATGAATGTTATCAATTAGTTTAACTTTGTTCATACTTTGGGATCAAAATCTGGACAATACAGCAAAATATCTGAAGCACAAGTTAGCTTAAGTTGATACAATTGTGTAGCATTCTGACACAGGCTGGTGCCACTAGATTGCCATATATATATTATAGGTTTCACATTTTAATGATTTTATTCAAAATTAAAATAACTGCGCTGAAGAAAATCCTAATTTTGTGTGTTCGTGAAAAACAGGCTCCATTTATTATACAGTAATTTGCTGCTGGCAGCCCGGACTTGAACTTCGCTGCCAGTCCATCATTGGCAGGAATAGACGTCTTTTATACGTCAACACTCAACACTACCACTGTCAGCTTTCTAGTTTCTACACTCCAATTAACCAAACCAGCACTGAGGCAAACAGTCAAACAGAAGACAGTCGACCAACTTCAGCTATTCCTTAGGTCTCAAAGCTGGAGTATTGAGTAGTTTCAATATTACCGTAAATATTATTTTCTTACTGGTGATTCTTTTTATTGCTTAATTATTCGAATGTGTAGTTTTCCCTGCTGATTGGTATTCCTTCAACTGGCGAAGTGAAACATGTCGAAAAAGCCGAAATCAAACCGCGTGTCGGAATGCATGCGGGTTCATTATAAGAAACGGATTGATCAGGCTGTAGAATCTGGGAATGTCGATGAAATGTTGAATATTTTAATGGAGACGCGGAACTTTGAGGACGAGAGCCTGACCGAGCTTAACGCGTCTATCAAGACGCTGCTGGGACAAATGCTCCTGCGCGAAAAAAATGAAGATGAAGGTGTTGATGCCGCCCAAGAAGAGTCAGAGTCCGTGGGTGGTGATTATAATTCTTTTGTGGAGCACCCAGTCCCGATGGTGTTGGATCAGGAAAGTTCTGCTACTGCGCCTGATAGCGCAGTCAGTGCCGCTTCGCCTCCGCTTAACCCACCGGTGCCGAGCATCAATGTAACCAACTCGCCACACTTTGTGGACTCTGCACCAATTGCTGTTGACCAGGTACCTGTGGGTCTGCTGGCGGAGCAACCAAGCACCGGCTGGGTGGAGTCCGGGGCAGGTGCAGATGGTGAAGGTGAAGGCGGTGAGGGCGAGGAAGTGACCTACGTGATGGAGATCCTTGCGGCCGTGGTGGGCTGGGTCATAGGTCGCAGTGGCTCGCGTATTAAGGAGATCCAGGCGCAGAGCGGCTGCAGCATGTGGATTGATCAAGATGTGCCAAATAACCAGGCGCGGAAGCTGTTTATCCGCGGGACGAAGGAGACCGTGGCCGTGGGCGCGAGCCTGGTGTCTGAGCTCATCGAAACTGCCCCAGTGTTGGCCGCAGGGAAGGCACAGGAAGCTGTGCGTCGCCAGCACTCGGGAAGTGATGCGGAGGCGGGCACGTTTGACAGCATTGTAATTGACTGTCCAGCCGACCGCGTTGGCCTCCTGATCGGGCGCAAAGGGTGGGTAATAAAGAAAATTATGCAGGACAGCGGTGCACAGGTGTCGATTAACCAGTCCGTGCGCGACGGTGCGGACCGCAAAGTGATTATATCAGGGGCGGTGGCGGCGGTGCAGGTAGCTGAGAAGCATATCCGTGGTATCCTGGACCCGGATGCGGGTGCGGAGCAGGCAGGTGATTTCGACCCTATGCGTTTCTCGCAAGGGTATGGGCACAGCTACGGTCATGGTAACGGCTACAGCTCTGCGGGTGCTCCGAGGGCGCACCCTAGACAACCTGGAGGGAGTGGGGACCCAACGCGTGGATATCTGCCGCTGGCACTGGGTACCAGTGCTGTGTACTCGCACGCCCGTGAGAGACTGACAACCCCGACAGCTGGAACACCTGGGGGTAGAAACAGTGGTGGCGAATACGCTGCACGGGGGCGCGGGTATGGTCCTGGAGCTGGAGCCGGAGCCGGTGAGGTCTCTTCCCGGGGCCACTTTGCGCCCAGCAAATCTAACAGCTTCGCGGCGCCGCTGAAGCTAAAGGCTGAGACGGTGAACAACTACCCGAACGCGAAGAGCGTGTTGACAGCTGCTTATGCGAACAGCAATGCGCAGCTCATCCGCAAGAACAACCAGATGACGGAAGCGGCGATGGGTCCCGGAACTGGAGCTGTTCGGATGGGTGCAGGACCAGATGCAGGTGCAGGTGTAGGTGTAGGCCCGGTGCAGGTGCAGCCGACGGGGACGGCGGTGGAGTCTCAGGTGCAGTCGGGTGCACCGTTGATGCCCACTCCCACTGCGCCGCCCGCGCAGCCACAGATGCAGGTGCCCCCGCAGGCTCCCGCGCCCAGCACACTGTCTGTGCATGACCTGTTCACGCACCTGAACGTGAAGGCAAGCAAGCCCAACGCACCGGTGTTCTACCCGCAGACGCAAGGTCAGGGTCAGGGCCAGTCGCTCGCCCAGGCACATGCTGCGCCTCCAGGTCTTATGTCCGGGTCTGGGGCAGCGCAGACACAGACACAAACGGATATGTCGATGCAGGATCCTCTGCTGGTAGCGGACTATCTGCGTGGGGCGGGAGCAGTTTCGGGTGCTGGTAGTGGCGGAGCTGGTGGTATGTTAGGGCAGCACCTACAGCATCAGCACCAGTACCAGCCGGCTCACCTCCAGGACGCATACCAGCAGCAGCAGTCTTCGCTGCTAAGTGGGCTGGCGGGTGGGCTCAACGAGGGGTTGGGTGCTAGTCTAGGACTTCGTTCTGGCCTGCAACAGGACCCGGATCAGGGACATACCTCGCTAAACGGGTTGGGGCTGGGCGATACCATGGGTTCCGCTGCCTCTCATGCAGGCTCTGCCTCTGCGGGCACCGACGGATTTGGGTATGCCTTTGGCTCGGATTCGAACTTGAGGTCAACCTTGGGCTCCGGGGAACAGCCAATGTTCGTTCCTGGATTCGGCCTGCAGACGAGCTCCCAATGGTACACACAGGGCCAGGGCCAGGGCCACGCCGAGGGGCTAGGGCAAGGCCTTCGGCAGGGGCAGAATTCCCTCTATGGCGATCTTGGGCCGGGCGGCCCGGGTGTTGGTAACAGTGCCAGCGGAAGCCGCTTCGACCGGAACCAGATGTACTAAGTTTTAATGGGAGTAAAAATTCTTCTATTATTATGTAGCACTGTGCTGCGACTGCGGCTGCGACTGCGACTGCGACTGCGACTGCGACTGCAACAGCAATTGCCGCTGTAGCAGCGGAAGTGTTTGAGGTCCACTTCCATCCACAACTTCAAGAAGAAGAATGATGATTATTACCGCTGAGTGCCAACTTTCATGAATGAATGTGTTTGTAATTATTGTGTTGCGTGCAGCTGAAACTGAAATTGAAACTGAAACTGAAACTGAATCTGAAACTGAAACTGTATTATTATTGAATTTTTAGTTACGCATACCTTTACAGGTAGATAAAATTTTGTGTTTTATGATTAATGAGCCAATTGTAGTGTGCAAACGTCTACCGGTACTTTCTCTAGCCACCTACAGTACGGTATGCCAGTGGTTTACCTAAGCATGGGGAGGTCTGCCGGCTCGTCCGCATCGCCAGGCCTTCCACAACAAGCCAACAATGTTGCTGCGTGTTACTCCTACACCATATACTTATATAAGCACACTGCATATCAAATAGGCAATTTCAAACTGTGAACATTACGCTTTTCACCTTTTCCTTCATCTTGTTCACTGCAGTATCTTATAAATACGTCAGTATAGCATACCGTAGATATCCTGGATATGTTGAAAAAAATTATCATCCCTTCACAGGTCAGGTGTGTTCCAGGTGTTCGTTCTGTTCACCTGGTTCAGTAATCTCCAAAAAAATCGACCAACTCGCTTCGCCAGCTGCTGCAGGAATTGCATACAGTAGTACTGTAATTGACGCAAAACACACGGAGGGCTTCTACTATGATATAGATGTTGCCGTTTTCTTATCAAACACCATTCTTCTCATGAACTCTCGCACATTTAGTGGAATTTTTTTTAATTTTTCTTCTGTTCACGTAGCATGTCTGAATTTGGAAAGATGGCCTCCGCAAAAAACATTCTTCTGATTATCGATCCCCAAGTTGACTTCCACCCCGGCGGATCTCTGGGTATTTCGAGTACGTATTCGTGCTGGTGTTTCATGATTGCTTTCATTGTGAACGATACTATTACGTGTCTCTGTTGCCGCCCTCTGTCATACCTGTCGCTTGTTCAGCTGCCAACGAGGACAGTGAGAGAATCGCTGCCCTGATTAAGAAGCACATGCACGACCTTGATGAGATCTACGTCACGCTGGACTCCCACCACGTAAGTATTTATTGTTTTACTAGCCGATGTGATATAATATAATATGATGTGATGATGTTCTAACTCTGTATCACTTTTGTACTTTTATCCTGTCGCGTCGCTGCATGTAATAGCGGAACCACATCGCCCATGGTATCTTTTGGGAGAACGCCGCCGGTGAACATCCGGCGCCCTTCACTCAGATCACCTACGAGCAGATCTGCAATGGGGAGTGGTTGCCGAGGGACCGCGCGCTGTTGGTACGTACTGTACTGACGCTGAACTCCTGTTGATACTAGTCAGCTGTGCACTGGCGCTGGCACTGCTTTTTTACCGCCATGTATTCCATTACCCTATTTGTGCTTATGCTCGCCGCAGGATCACTGCAAGTTTTACGCGAAGGCGCTGGAGGATGCCAACCGCTTTAAGATTTGCATCTGGCCTGAGCATTGCCTTGTGAGTAGAGTTTGACAACGCGCTGCGCTGTGCCTCGTTGTTCTTTGTGCGGTCATTGCGCTCACCCTCGTTCTGATAACCCATTTTAGATCGGCACCCCGGGGCATGCCGTGGTCCCTTCCGTGAACGAAGCGCTGCACCAGTGGGCCGGCGAGCGCAACAAACAAGTACACTACGTTCTGAAGGGCACCAACTGCCTCACTGAGATGTACTCTGCCATCCAGGCCGACGTGCCACTAGAGTCGGATAAGTCTACCCAGAAGAACCCAGTGATGATGGCCGAGCTTTGTGCCGCGCGCAAGCTGATTGTATGCGGTGAAGCCAAATCTCACTGTGTCAATTTCACTCTCCGTGACATCTTGGTGGACTGGCTCAAGACTGGTCGCGGCTGTGAGCCGATCAACCTGCTTCTTGATGGCTGCTCTGCGGTACCGGGCTGCGACGAGTGGGCCAACACCTTCGAGGCGGACATGCGCGCGGCTGGTGTGACCTGCCTCAACTCCACTGAGGTCACCTTTTAATTTAAAGGGCTCTCCATTGGCCAACTTATACTTTTTTCCATATCCATATCCATCCTTATACTTGTTCGACTTATACTGTTCACTGCTGACTGCTGACTGCTGACCGCCGGGGCTGGTTGGTTTCGATGTTTATGTAGACGATGTATAAAATTATCAAAATATTGTTGTGAATTCCAATCGAATCGAATCGAATCGAATCGAATCGCGTCGCCTATTTCAACACGCTGTGCCAGTGTGCTCACCTGCACAAGGTTATAAGTTGAGTTAGTTTTAGTTATCACACACGTCTTGTCGAGACAAGTCGCCAAGAACTCACTCCCCCGCCGCTGCCCTGTACAATCACCTATACAACATATGCCGGGCTGTCATTCGCTTCGCCTAAGCGTCGTACACCACCACTGGCTGCGCGCTGCCGCCGGGATTGCCCGCCGAGCCCGTCGTTGATGCACGAAGCTGAGCTTGACCAACAACCAAGTCGAGCCGGCCACTGAGCGAGGCCAAGCGGGAGTAGGCTGACAGCCGATTCTCCAGCATCTGAGACAGGCCAGCCAGCTGCAGCGCCAGGTCTGGCACTGATACCAAATACGCCAAGTGGTATTTCAACACCCCCGCTAGCCATTGAGTGAGCAGTGCACCGCGTGCAGGCCGCTTTTCGAACTTGGTCACCAGCTTACGCAGGAATTGCACCACGCGGGCCGTCGGCAGTCGTCGAGAAGATTCGTCGATCACATCTGCATCGTCGCACGCGAGACAGCTCTCAAGCAACACGTCATCCCCGCTCTGCAGGCTCTGCTCAAGCAGGACCACCAACGAGTCACTGGTGGGGGCCTCCATCGGCGCCCCCTCGCCTTCACCCTCACCATCACTACCCTCGCCCTCGCGCTGCAGACTCGCGGTGAGTGCCTCCAAGCGCTGCTCAAGTGTCTCCGCGTCTCCGTCAGCCCCCTCCAGCGCTTGCGCTTGCACCTGGCCCTGTACCTCACCAAGCACGCCATCCAGCACAAACGAAACGCTCTTCTTTTTCCCACTCGCGGTCAACTCGGCCTCCGCAGCCGCAGCGGCTGCCTCCGCCTCCTTTCTGGCTTTCTTCGCCTTCTTTTTGTCCGTCATTGGGTCCTCCAGGTCACTGCCCTTCCGTTTGGGTGTGGAAGCCGAAAGAGCAGCCTCATCTTGCGGACAAGCCAGGGAAGTGACTGTGTCCAAAGGGCCGACTACAGCCACTGCCGCGGCCGTTTCTGCCTCCGAGGCCCCTGACGGAGCCTCCACCGCAGCTTTGGTCGCTCTTGAGCTGTACACCACCGCTACATTCTCTAACAATGCGCCCTTACTGTCCTCGCAGGCAATGGTCTGGAATTGGGGTTTCACGCGGTCAGTGCCGAGCGCCATATGCACCATCGTGGGTGCACCCCCAGCCCCGGCAGTCTTGGAGGAGGAATCAAAGGTAAGGGCGAACATGGAAAAGGCCCGGTCGCCCGCTTTGCTCTGCGTGGAGATCACGCCCGTAGAGAAAGCGCCAGACTTGGTGTGAATCCGCAACACACTGGCGTCCTTGTCTCGCAGCACGGCGCCCACGTACAGTTGACGAGAGTGCTTGTTGTAATATACCTGCAGCGATGCGCACACGCCCGCAGTGGGAACCGTGCACATGATTGCAACTTCACCCTCGCTTTCACTGTCGCCACCAGCCTGCACGTCGTAAATCACAACCTCCCTTGACGTAGCGCCAGCGCATGCAAGGAAGCGGCCGCACTGGGAGAACGCCAAACACGCCACGCCGCCCGCGAAAGAGCCCTTGCACTTTTTCTTCTGTTCAGTGTCATCCAAATCCAGCAGCCGCACACTAGAGCTGGTGGCAATGGCCATCACATTCGCCTTGGGATTGCAGCGCAGCTTAAGCACAGGTTTCTTCCCGCACTTCAGCGGAGCCAGCTGCTCACCAGAGCGCACGTCGTACTGTAGTACCGCACCCTCCCCAGCACATACATAGAGGCTCTTTCGGTCCAACGAAAAGTTCATCGAAGTGGGTGCAGCTTTGTTTGCATTGGAAAATGTCTTAGCGACGACGCCACGGGTCAGGTCCCACAACACTACGGTGCCATCCGAGCAGCCGGCTGCAAAGAGATCCCTCTCACCCAACTTCCCTCCCAGCCAGTCATATGAAGTATAGGTATGCGTAAGGTGGTTCTTCTCCACAAAGCTACGACTCTCAGTTTTTGCCTCGGAGTCAAACAGACAGACTCTGTTGTCATGGGACACTGAGATATACTGTTTCCATGAGACACCAAAGAAAGCCATTGTTAGCTGCCGCAGGAATATCTCAAGTACAAAATGTTGAAAATGTCCAATAGCAAAGCAAAATGTTTTAATTTTTTGCAGTTTGAACGAATCACTAGTAATACAAGTGTATAATTACTGCCGAACATGTTGCCATATCAGGTGATCGCCACTGGTCTTGTTCACAGAGGACCATTGAAAATTGACCCCGTGAGAAGGACAACTTAAAGTAAATTTTAATCAACCGCCACCAACAAGTCGGTTTGTCTGTCCGGCAGTCTGTCTTCATCAACGTAACTGCGAAAAGACTCAAAAGAGTGTCAAGAATGTACACCACCTCAGTGGTACATAACAATACACAACCTAAACAGCCAAAAAGGGGCAATAGACAAAAGATTATTTTTATCTAGATAATTTTTTATTATAATAACCACGTATCGCCATTATATTGCCCCAAGCACCCTGTGCTTGTGCCACTTGCACTTTAATTGAGCTGTGACTATTTGAAGACCTGGATGATAATGCATTTCCCACTGCTGTTACTTGCCCTTATATTAGCTTGTTTTTCAGTGGCTTTTGCTCAGCAATGCAATCAAACCCTGTTTGAAGAGTGGTCTTCAGAAAGATACACAGGTACCCTGGCAACGGATCCCACGTTCTGGAGGTACCAAAAAAATGATTTTTTCGTCCTCACAAAAGGCCTAGCTGCCGATATTGCTGTTACCAAATGCACGACAGGATTCTCCAACTTGTTCACCTTTGCGGCGGGACGGAGTGGCCCGGTGCTAATCCAAGACGCTTACAAAGTGATGTGCTCCGACAGTTGTCTGGAAAGCGATGCATTGCATGAAGCTGCGATGGCCTTCTCTGGTTGCTCCTGTCGCGAACTCTCAGTAGAAGCGGACAACTACTGCCTGCAGAACTCGGCGCGCCTATTATGCGAGACAACTGGCTTCTGTGGCATCTGGAATTGCCGTGTGGATGACTTCATGTGTCCGCGGTACGAGTTTAACAAGAAGCAGATCTTTCTCAAGGGCTTCGGTCACTGTGTACGTCGCAAGGGCGCGGCAGGTGCGAAAGATGCGATGGTGTACGGGGCGGCCCCATCGACACGGCAGGCTGGGTTGTTTACCATGTCGTCAGTGGTGCTGGTTGTGTCTGCGGCAGTGGCACTCTGTCTGTAATACAATGGCAGCGCGCAGCACCTGTGGTCCTCGCGAAAAGGCCCAGGCGCGGCATGTATTTTTGTGCACATACTGTGTTTAATCCCGGCACATTTGTCGACCTAATTCGAATTCGCTCACGGAACCGTACTCCCACTCCCACACCAACCGCCTACACGCATATACTTCAATTCGAAGAGGATGGGCTGCTGGTTGCTATCTCCGCCCACGGTGCTCCTGATCCATCAGGTACACCAGCAGGGTGTACCAATGTAGTGGTACGGCATCATAACGTCAAGCCCTCGGAGGGCCCCAAACAGCCAAACTCCATAAACTCAGTAGGCAGGCTCCATGCCCCATCCCCCTCCCACAAAATGGCGCCTCAATTATGCCTCAATTATGCCACAGCTAGTGCCAGCCGTTTTTCCAATAAAACTCTACTAGATGCCAGTCGATTTCGATGTACCAGCAGGTACACCAGCAGGTACACCAGCAGGTACACCAGCAGGTACAGTATAAAGGGATGGCACATTGGTACCCTGGTACCCCAGCAGGTACCCCAGGTACCCCTGCTGGCAGTGCCCCTGCAGACTGCAACCAGGCTGGAACCCCAGCAGGTCCACAGACTGCCTGACTGACAGTCCGGAGGTGGAGGTGGAGGTGCTGCACCAGCAGGTGCAGCAGGTTTTCAAAAACCTGCGCCTCACTGAGGTAAACCAAGGTAAACCAGGTAAACTTCATAAAGTAAAAAATTGACTCAAAGGCTACCACTCCTACAAATCCAAAGGAACTTTAATAAATTCACACAAATAGGCTTCAAATACTCAAATAGTACTCATACTGACCGCTACTTAGAACGTTACAAGGCCATTCATTGCCAACGTTGAAATCGTAAGTGTCTGTCTGTGTCACTGCTGGACCATGTGGACAACAACTCCTTCTCTTCGGCAACTTTCTGCCTGGATCCCTCCGTCGATTACAGAGGATGACCTATCAAGGCATGCATCTGCTGCGTTGCGACAAGCGGATATGAAATACACGGCGTCGATTTTGAACGTACTCTCTTGTGCGTATTGTCGCAGTGCTGACGGTGGCATCGATGCCACTGCCCTGCAAAATATGAGAGGTCAAGGTTCCAAATCCGTATGCGGGATGGTTTTTAAGAAGGGTGATATCGTGTGGACGTGTCGCCAGTGCGGCAAGGACCCCACCTGTGTTCAATGTGATGCATGTTTTCGCAACAGCGATCACAAAGGACATGAAGTGTACTTCCACCGCTCAGGCGGCTCGGGCGGATGCTGCGATTGCGGAGACCCTGAGGCCTGGACTGACTCAGGTAACTGTGCGGCTCATGGTAACAAAGAAACTTCACCAGAGGCAGCTGCTGCAGCCGCTGCGGTGGACCCCTCTGACTCCCTTCCGTCTCTGCTACGGAAAGGCGTGCGCGCTGTGATGCGCGGTGTGGTTGGTGTACTGTCCTCCTTCGCCTGTGCCTACTCTCGGGGATTTCATCCCTGGAATGAAAATGACTTTGCTCATAGCTCTGCAGACAGTGAGAAGCTATTGGTGTACCTCCACAATGATGACAAACACAGCTACCAAGAGGTGACGGAAGCGCTGATGGGCTGCGGTGTTTCCAGTGTGGAGGCCGCCGAGCTGACAGAGAAGGTGGACAAAGACGGCCGCGCCTGTGCCGCCCAGGGCTCGCCTGCGGAGGTGAAGAAATACCACGACATCTTAGCCGCGCGCGCTGGACTCTATGTGACAATTGTGCCGGCGGAATTGGATGCTCTCTCCGCCAAGCTACATGCGACGTTCATGTGGATGGTAGCAGTGGGGCAGATGCACGAGGGGCTTCGCAGGGTTCTCGTCCACGGGCTACTGGAGGACTCAGAGGCGCTTCCATCTGGCTGTGGTGCAGTGGATGTTGTTGCTGATCGTGTGTACACCGCCGCCGTGCAGCCAGTGGCGCTATTCTCGAATCTTAAACGTTTTCCCATGACGATACCGTTCTTGGATGGCCTGGACCGTGCTCTGGGCGACTCAATGGAAGGAAGCGGGGCAACCAGTGCCAGTCCGCCGGCGGTGGCCTCTGGTGGTGCCAAATCCTATCCGCGCCCCGCTGAGCTTTATCGCTTCCAAGCGCCTCTCTTGCATGCTCGGTCCTTCGCGAGCAACGCGCTGGGTTTGCTGGTGTTGGCCTCACCACTTTTGCCCAAGGCTCTGCAGACAGACCTATCGGAAGGGCTCGTCGTCACCTACCAGCACGACGCACTGTTCAAGAGCGCCTACGCACAGGTGCTCACGCTGCTGTACCCCTGCCTGCACTGTTTGTACGTGCGGGGTGTGGGTACTGACAAGGAGAGTGTATTTAACACCACGGTGCAGATATACACCGCCGACTCGGCGGTGGACGTCATGAGCTCCGCAGGCGTGGCCAACAGGCACTTTGATGAAGGGGTGGCGACTGAGGGCGGGGGCGCCGGCCCGGCGCACATCACATCTCTATTGGCGTGCACCGTGCTGGCCTCTCTGCTAGATATGCGTCACACCAGCCCGTCTACGCTGGCCTTCCTGGAGCACAGCGGCTTCCGCAACCGTCGCCTGTGGAAGATTTTCCACTGTCTCGAGTACGTCCTTGGAAACCCGGTGGCGGCGGCTCTCACCTTAGGTGGGCGGCGGGACCCAAACGCCGTGCCGGACTGGATGCGTGTGTGCCAGGCAGTGCAGTGCCTCCACATGCACAAGCGAGAGACAGGAGCGCATGTAGAGCTGGAGACGCGGCACTGGGAGGCGGCATGCAACCTAAATTTGGAGATTGACCGGGTATCTACTAAACTCATTGGCCGCGCGCTGCTTGCCGACCCTTCTGTGCATGCCCACAAATCACTGTCGGCGGGCCGCCAACTGAGCACTTCTCTGCTCACTGAGGTGACTTCTGACGCCTTTAGTCATTGCCTGCTCACACTGCGTTCGTGGTTTGCTGGCACGGAACCGGATACTGTCAAACGGGGAGCGTGCGAAGAGTCGTCTGTGCTCTCGCGCTTCTCAGTGCACTACCCGGCGCTGCTGCGCATGGCCGTGTCCAAGGGATATGTGTCGGTGAATATTCCTTTGCACCGTTTCGCAGGCAGACTGGTGCACTTCGCTGCGTGTCGCGGCCTTGATCTGGCCCCGCTGCTGTCTCACTGTCGTGACCAACCGGTGGCTGCAGTCGCGCTAATGGACTACCCGCTGCAGTGCTTGTGTTTTGCTGCACAGGTGCACTGCGATATGTGGCGGAGAAACGGTTCTCCTGCTCTGAACGTTGTTTATAATTATGTCAGAGCGCCGCTGTGTTGCCACCTGCGCGACATCGACTTGGTGTGTGTACAGACAGCAGCAGTGGCTCTGGGTGGAGACGTATTTCTCGGCCTGGCGCTGCGGCGCTTCGAAGTGGTGTTTCCCTTCCCGCAGCGCAACCATCCCTTGCTTGAGTATAACGGGCCGCTGCTGGCGGAGTTGCTGCGCCTGCTGGTGCTTACCTTCACGCATGTCCCTACTATACTCCTGGCGGACCAACAAGAGGGTGAGGGTGAGGGTGACGGCGACGGGAGACCCTCTGCCACGCCTGGTGCTACTGGTGAAGAAGATGGCCTGGAGATGGCTTTGCGACGGGAGATTGTGCACATGATCGCAGGCGGTGCCTCCTCCTTTGGCGCGCTGCAGGGACGCGTGAAGCACATGGTCGCCACGGAGAATCTCGTCACGGACGCGCTGGTGAAACGTGTCGTGTGCAATATCTGCGTTCAGCGCCCAGTGTCTGGGGCGGAGGAGGGGAGATCTGGAGAGGGACAAAAGATTTCGACCGAACTGTTTCCCTCTCAGCTGGATTACTTCGATCCGGAGCACTGGCACATGTCTGAGAAAGAGCGACAGCTTGCAATGGACAAGGTTCGCGAGCATCGGCGAAAGGAAGCTGCGGCTGCTGGTGTTAAGGTGGTTGGCGGGCAGGGTGCTGACACTGGCACTGCTGCTGCGGTGCTTCGGCGCCGCCGCCCGGTGGTCTATGCAGCCGCCCTTCCGACGCCGCACTCGGCATTTGCGCCGTTGCGCCAAGACATTCTTTTCCGGCCGCTCTTCTGCGCTCTGTTAGTTCGCGCTGTGGACACCTGTATGGACTCACCCAAGCTAGTTGGGCAGTCTGTTAAGCACATCGTGGGGCGAGTGGTTCACCTGGTCACTCTGCAGCTGCACTGTAGTGCGGCAGCAGCTCGGGACCTGCAGAGCTCCGTCAGCACCAGTGCCATCTCTAGCAGCGGCGCTGGTACAGGTACTGATGCCAGCTCATTCCCGGCGCTGAATGCGCTCACAGGCAGCCAGCTATTCTTCAGCTTCGCGTTCGACATCATCCACCGTGCACAGGCGCAATCCGCGCAAGCATCGTCGGCTTCGGTGGCGGGAAGCCCGCCGGGCTCGCCGCTGCGAGGGTCCAGTGCTAGTGCTAGTGCTGATCCAGGGAGCACTGGAACTGCGCCAGGGTCACCCGGTCCCGGTGCAGCTACGTCGGCACCTCTGCCATTCACGGAGGAACAGCTGGTGTGCGTGAAGGCCTACTGGGATCTGTTCGCGGCGCTTACGAGGGTGTGGGACTCGCGGCTGCTGCAGCACGACGACCTATACTGGGAGGGCCTGGAGTGGATATTCCAGGAGATATCTGAGAAGTCCGGAATTGCGCGCGAGTACCTAGCCAGCACGCGGTCTTCGCTGAGCTTCGCGAGTGAGCAGGCTATCCAGGAGGCCCGTCGAGCTGAGCAGCGGGAGAAGCGCAAAAAGGCTCAGCAGCGCATGACCACTCGTATCAGTGCTCTGGCTTCGCAATTCGTGGTACCCGATGATAGTAGCGACAATGAGGAGGACGGAACCGGGGCCGCTGACGCTGATTCAGATCTAGACGACGACAGCGACGCCTTGCCTACCCTGGATTGCCATGAAAACATGTGCATCATTTGTCAAGAACGCCGCCCGCAAAGCTCAATTGGGTTTCTGGGTTTTCTGCAGCCCAGTGCCTTGGCTCGTGTGGCCCAGGATCGCTCGCCGGACTGCCCCGATCTGCGCAGGGTGTACCGAGTTGTGGCGCTACAAGGCTGTACCGTGTACGCTTCACCCACTGACTCTCCCTCTCCCACCCCAGCTGACTCCGCAACCCAAACTCAATCTCACGTGTTGGGTCACTTGGCACAGAACGATCACGTGTTGAGTGATGAACGGGTTGGTTCGTGGTGCCATATTGTAGCGCCGATGGAGGGGTGGTGTGCCGCCTTTCGTTGGCATCAAACCACCAATGCGTCTGGCAAACCAGAGAAGGGTAGGAAAGTCCCGCTGTTGCGGCGGGTCAGCGACTTGCAGCATGGTTGCTTCGGCGATGCGCGTCTGCATGCCTCGCAGTGTGGGCATATGATGCACTTTGCTTGCTACGATGCTTTCTTCAGCGGCTGTCTACAGAAAGCCTATGCGGAAATGGCGGACGAGGTGGTGGATGTGAGGCGTCGCAATCTGTTGTGCCCAATGTGCAAAACAGTCTCAAATGTGTTGGTTCCTTTTACCCCCGTCAAAATAGCGAGGAGGCTTATGCCTAGAGCTGCCTTGACTGAGGGAAAAGGAAAAGAGCAAGGGCAGGGGAATGCGGATGACTCATCTGCACCTGTGTTTGTTCCTCCGGTGATTGGCATTTGTTCTGGTCGCGACGGGAGTGACGCGTTTCAGCTCGGGATTTCGGTCCCCATGCGCACCAGAATGGCTGCACGATTGCAGCATGATTGCAGTGACTGCAGCGGCAAAGCTTTCTCCCTGTCAATTGAAGCGAAAGCTGTCACGGAGAGCTGCGTAGAGAGGGGATTTGTTCCCGCGGCCAAAGCCCCATGGGAGAAAGTCGATGACTTCGTGGCCTCCGAGAAAGCCAGCATTGGGGCGAAGGCGTGGGCGGCCAAGGGTCTTCATGCGCTGTGGGCGGCAGCCTCCTACACGTTATTCGCTGCCACCTGCGCCGACCGCGCCTGTGTCTCCATCAACGATGGGTCCTCTTCTTCCTCTTCCTCCTCCTCTTCTTCTGCTGCGGCGGCCATTGGCGCGGTAGAGACAGAGAAATCCATGGAATTGGCTCGCAGCTTGCTGCTGGTGGCGCGCCAGGCACCGTCGTGGTTCAACGCTCAGCGTGCTTCTTTATTCTCGGCTTGCATCACTGACCCGCTGCTGAATCTGCTGCTGCCGATCGGTGGTGTGTTAAACCTGGTCACTCCCCGGTGCACAACTGAGGGTGGTGGCAGGGACGATAGTGGGGATGGAAAAGTGGAGGAAGAGGGAAAACGCGCCCCTGCTGCTCGCGTCTCCGCCTCTACTCCCTTCCGGCGCACCAGCGCTGACTTCCGCATCATCGATGTTATGTTCTTGTCCGCCCGACACTGCTCCGATATCCTCCTGACGCTGCCCGCGCCCACGGTGCATTCCTCCGGTGCCTGGCCGGGCCACCTGCGCATCAAGTCCATCCTTGGCAATGTCGAGCGAGTACTGGCGGGAGCGCAATCGTCCTCGGGTGAGGTTGCCGCTCCCGCACCCGCTGATAGCGCGGACGATGTCGGCTTGCCGCTACTTCTGAAGCCGCTGCTGGCGCAAGACCTGACCTGTGTGGCTGCTGCACTGGTGACTGTCAGCAGTAGCGAGGAAGATGCGTGGCAGCTACTCCAGCTTCTCTGCGCGGCGCGCCTATGCCAGGTGCTGATTGAGCCTATGGCCACGGGCATGGTACCGCTGACTCCGGCATTTGCGCAAGCATCAGCTGTCAGCAGCATTGACGCAGCAGACACAGAGTCGGTCCGAAACGCCAATGGTCCGCTGAAGAGAGTCCGCCCAAATGACGGTAGCGGCAGTGACTGTGCCTCCGCGGAGGGTAATCGCCTCGCGCAGTATTTCAACGAGCTGCGTGCTGTCTTGGTGGCCCGTGCTGGCCTGGGCCGTGCGGGTGGCAGCGATGGTGCGGCCAGTTCTTCTATCGCTCTGGCCAACATGCCCAGCGGCGTGGCTCTCCTGGCGCTCGTGACGGACTCGTGGGTACCTTTTGTTCAGTATGTCGCCGTACTCATGCAGACTGTGCGCTCCATGCGCAATTCAAGTGCTGCTTCTGGAGCAGCACCAGCACCTGCACTTGCTATCGCTGCGAGCGCCATGTCCTTGGACGGATCATGCGCGGCCCTGCTGCAGCTGCTGGACTCGGTGGGCCTTGGAACCGAAGGTTTCCGTATGATCGCCACTGGTGAGGAAGGGGTGGGGGCTGGCGACTTCCGTTCGCGGGTGCTGTTGTGCGCGGCGGTGTGGGGGGATGCCTATGGTCAGATGTATAGTCCGGGTCCCAAGCACCCCAACCCGGCGTCACCTGGGCATGTTGGTGATCTCAATCCTGCTGCTGTCTCTGTCGCGTCCGCGGACGGGGACACCTTAGTGGAGATTCTGTGCAGCAGGCATCATCCTGCGGCGGAGAGGTATATGCCCGGGGACTACATTCCGAAGCCTCGGCCGGTGCGGACCCGGGCAGAGGCAGAGGCAGAGGCGGCGGTGGCCGCGGCGGCCGTCCACGCGATGGATTTGGTGGATGCTTCGTCGCCCGATGCAACCTCTGTTGCTGGCGGGGGGGCAGCGACAACATTACAACACAGGCGTATTGCTGATGGTGAAGGGCATGAGGGTGATGACTACGAGGAGGAGGAGGAGGAGGAGTTCGACGCAGACCTCTGGGAGGAAGCTGGCGGTGAAGGTTGGGATGAGATGCATGAGGAGTGGGACGGGGAGGAGGAGGACGGAGACGCGGGGGGTGGGACCTATGTGTCAGCAGGAGACTACCAGATCGACATTGCCGCTGGCACTGGAGGAATTTCCTTGCCAGATCTGACGCCCACGGTGGGCAAGAGCACTGTGGCCGAAGTGGAAGCAGGAGATCTTCTGGCTTTTGGGTTGATTGAGGCTGGTGCGGCGGTAGAGGCGGGAGTGGAGATGGACGCGGATACCGCTGGTGAGGTGGGGGAAATCTCGGGGGCAGGAATGGGAGCATACCGACGGCAGTTAGTGGACCAGGTGCTTTCAGAAGCCAGTCGCCAGTCTGCCGCCGCTGCTGCGGGCTCAACTAGCAGTGCTGCGACAGGTGTGGGTGGCGAGGTGGAGGTGGCGGTGGATGTGACTGGTGCAGATCCTATTCTGCGGCTGGTTGACGAGTATGTTGGCAGCATGTTCGATGTACGCGCCGTGAAGCTCCAAGGCAATGGCGAGCGCGGCCTGCTTGGTCACGCGATAACTTGTGTGCACTCCCACACTCCTTTCCAGGGCAGTGTGAGTGGTACTGCTGTGGTTCGAGGGCTGCATGGTGAATCCCTCGACTGTGGGTTTGCAGACCTGAGCCACATGGGGCTGGGGGTGCGCCACGGTCTGCGTCTAGTGAAACTCCCCAACCTGTTCACCACAGTATACCATCAGGTGAGGATGGACAAAAGTGCTAAAGTATAGCCCCGTGCTTTTCTCCTGTTCTGAATTTACCTTCTCTCATTGCTTGATTGCTCTCGTTTCGTTTCATAGGCAAAGTTCCCGCTCGGTCGGCGCGGCCCCACACTTGAAGATCCGGCTATCTGCTTGATCTGCGGGGAGCTACTCAGCTCTGGCTCCAGCGCGAACCGCACTGCCGGTCATCGCTCGTCGCTCTCCCCAGGAGAATGTACCCTGCACGCCGAGACCTGTGGCTATGGCGTGGGGGTATTCTTTCTCGTGCAACGCTGCTGCCCTCTGCTGATTTGCGGCTCTCGCGCGTGTTATATGCCTGCCATTTACTTGGACCAAAACGGCGAGTCCAGTGAATTGGCGGTGCAAAGCAAACCCATGTTCCTCAGCGCGGTGCGCGTGCGGCGTCTGGAAGAGTTGTTTGTGCGGCACCAGCTGGTGCGAGAGCTCTATCGCGTGCGCGCTTCTTCTGATAGGTTGATAAGGCAGAATTGGTACTAGACCTTTGTTATAAGCAATTATCAATAATCAATAGCACAACCTTTCCTTTTGCTGTTCCACAATCTATTGATAGTACCGGTACCGGTACCGTCCCGGGACCTTATTGCCTGCGGCAGTGTTTTGTATAACTCGGTGAAGGTTATTGCTAAATCAACACCAAGTTATTAATAAGTATTATACAATCGCGCACGGCGTGCAAACATCTTAAGCTTGATCATCAAGTATCAATAAGCGAGCATTGCTCATTTCAATGCAAACCGAACCAATCCAGTCAAGTCCCGACCCGACCTGACCCGACCCGACCCGACCAGTCCTACAACAACACTACCAAATACCCAGTACTTTTCACACAAACCACAAACACAAGCACTAGCACTAGCACGTCAGTGTACACCAGGTACAGTACGTGCACGTGCAACTCTGTAAATCCCAGCCCACTGATCCGGTCCATTATAGCCAGCAGGATGCCGATTACAAATTAACTTCTCCAACAGAAGAATATTTCTTGAGACAGTAGTGCACGGAGCAATTCTTATGCAAAATGTTCTTAAGCTTGGCTTTCTCCTTCCCCTTCTGGGCTTCAATCTCACCCTGCAGCTCTTCGAAACACCCGAACCGCTCATGCGTTGCATATGGGTACAACACCTCCGCGTGGAAGTCCATCACGCCCACCTGGCGCAGGTACCCAGTGGCGGCCGCCCACATCAAGTCATTGTTCAGCATGCGATTGCCCGAGCCAGAGCCAGAGCCAGACCCAGACCCAGGCCCTCCCTCCTTCTGTGCACCCACCAGTAGGTTGTCCTTCGGCAGTACCTGGTGCTCCTGGTGCAGACTAGACTCCATGGAATTCAGCGTCTCCCACAGTGACCCACCTCCACCTCCGCGCAAGGCTGGCATCCCCGCCTCCTTCTGCGGCTGCAGCTGCTTCAGAATTCGCCCACTAGCCTTGAATCCCGCAGTCTTGTGATCAGATATTGGCCCAGTCCACCCCCGGATCTGTTCCTGTTCCTGTTCCTGTTCCTGTTCCTGGCCCTGTCCCTGTCCCTGTCCCTGGTGCTGAGCTGGAGCCTGCATTTGTAGTCGGCGACCATTGGTAAAAGAACGAGTCTTGTAAGTCAGCTCCGGGATCGGTCCCACCGAGGTCGGACAGTCAAGCGCCAAATTGGCTGAGAGCGCCCGCAGACTAGGCTCCTTCTCCTTCTCCTTCTTGCGGTGCATCTGCCGACAAGCGGTCACCACATCAACACCCATTGCCATCGTCCCAAGGCGAAACATCAGGTCGTCATTGGTGGCAGTGATGACCCGGAACTTAGGATCGAAGACCACTGGATGGAAGAACTCCGGGCGGTACAGGACCCCTCCTACACCGGTCGGCAGCACGAGCATTTCCCTGCTGCCTGCTAGGTTGCAGCAGTTCCACCCCTTATACAGGGACACAGAGATGTTGTGCGTATTGACCGTGCTTGCGTGGATCTCATGGTGCTCATTATGGTATGCATCTCTACACAGCCCGATACGACGAGTGCGTAACGCCACAACACTGCGCAAATCTGAAGCAAAATGATACTTGAGCAACTCCTGCACTGCAGTGTCAAAAGAAAAACTGTTCTTGAAATCGTCGTCAAATGTGATGATAATGGTATTGGGCTTCTCCCAAAAATGTTTTAAAATCGGCAATAACTTCCGGTGCGGCCCAATGTTTTCAGTATAGACGATGCTAACAAGCGAGGGGTATGCTCGGACTATTGCTATCAGATTGGGAGGAAGATGTTGACGGCTCACACCTTGGTCCAACAGAAATTTGTCTTCAGACACCATCACAAATATTTGCGTGGGAATCACATTTGCAGACAGAAATTTGCAAATTATATCATTCAAATTCCCAATACGGTAGGAGATCGTAGCAATTGAGATATACACAGGGTATCCCCCCGTAAACTTCTCCGCTGATGTTTTTTTGGATGTCGTTAAATCAAAATTACACACGTTCGTGGGTAAATGTGAACGCAGCTCTTCGTCTTGCTGAATCACGGAGTCAACATCGACAACGTCCCAGCTCAGCGAGCCAGATTTGACTACTGGTAAGCAAAGTAAGAAAGCAGCAAAAACTGCAAAAACCCGAAACATAAATGAGGCCATACTATTGATAATCACGCTAGTTTGTCCCAAATCGCATGTATACCAGATGTAACAGGACGTAGGAGTACCACGGAGCATCAGGAGCACCCAATGTGCCGGTGAAACTTAACAGTAGGATGTGCCACAAGCCACCTCCAAATATGTAACAGTGGAAAAGCACCGAGAAAATAACACGATATCACACCTAAACAGTAGCGTTGCATTTTGCTCTGACCTGAAATGAATCAAATGAATCAAATCATATCTTGTGGCACCTGCTCGACCGATAGTCCGATACCCAGATGCCTGTGCCACTGCGCTGTATCTTGGACTGACTTCCATAACTTCGAGCACTTTTTGTGATGACTGCTGATGATGTCAACGTCTGAGGTTGCTGCACCGCCCTGCAGAAAGTGTTCCCACAGTTTATCAGTCTAGCGGCTGGCCGCTGTGCAGTTGAAATTCCACTGCTACCGTGATGGGCTTTTCGTAGTCTCGCAACACCGCGGAAAGAAATTGCCGCCTAATTTTGTTCTTGGAAGTTCCGAAAAGTGTTCCATTTTATCTAATAATTAATAGTGATAGCTGCACTCAAGCCACGGCAATTGCGTTAGAAACTATATTTTATTTCACTCATATTGCTTCCTTGATAACTCTCCACCTCAGTACTCAGCGTGATGGCAGAGTTCACCACCGACGATGTTTTGTTGAGTGCGGTGCAAAAGTTTGTATTGAGGGCTCGCCATGGTCGAGAGGAATATGTAGATGCTGAACTCGAGGCGTTTGAAACCACTGTCGGGGATTGCACTGCAGCATTTCAGCAATTGCATGGTATTTACGCGGGCAAAAGCAATGCTGGCGGTGAGGTCGGTGAGGTACCATCGCAGCAGGAGAACCGATCTGAAGATCTGTCAAACTTCCTTAAGGCCATTCGTGATGCTCCCATGGGGCCTCGGCACTTCGTGCAGTCGATTTCTTTTCCGGTAGTTTTTACTGCGGTGGGCGACCTCTCGCCCGAGCTGCTGCTGCCGCTGCTACAAGTAGTTGCTCTTGCTCCCCTACCCGCGCTCACACAGGAGGTATGCGCAGTCGTGATCCCACGTGCCACAGCATGGGTCGCCTTGGAGGACGCTGCAGTGGCGGAGAGCGCTGCCGGAGTGCTGGAGCGAGCGTGTGTAATGGAGCCTGAGGTGGCGCTGCCTGCGCTCATGCAGGCTGCTCAAGCCGCCGATGCCAGTGGGGACTCCACAGTGCGGCTGCGCTATGCATCTGTGTTGGGTGCGCTGCTAGCCAGCACCTTCGCACTCGAGCAGGCGGCGGCATCTAGGTCAGATGTGGCTCAGTTTACCTCCGTAAGCGACCTGATGTTTTCGTGGTGCGTGCGCGAAGGTGCGGTGTCGCTGCTGCTGTCGATGAGCGTGGAAAGTACAGATTTGCTGCTGCAGTTGCTGGGTGTGGAGCTGCTCTCGAACTTCGCCGGGGGGGCGCTGGCACTGCGCTATTTCTTCGAGCAGCGGTACTTCGCATGGCTCGCGACGCAGGCCTCGGGCCCTCGACGGCAGGATCCATCGGTAGACCCGTTCGTGGCCGCGGCGTGCCTTGCAGAGGTGGCAAAGCTGTTTGAGAAGGCTAGGCAAGCCGGAACGGCTCAGGTACTGGTCTCGTTGCTGAATGCTGATCAAGAAAATATGGAGGAAATTCTGCGCTGCTGTGTGTATACAATGGATTCAGAGAGCCATAGCGACGAAACCGCGCGTGTGGCTGCCTTGGCGACTTGCACAGCAGTGAGCTCCCTTTCACCTCATTGGTTGCGCCGCCTGAGCACCCATAAGGGGCTGCTGGAAGACTGGCTGGGGTTGATCAACGGCGGCCCCGACACACAAGCCGCGCTGCTGGTTTCGATGTCGTCGGTGCTCCGTGCCCACCTCCACCCTTCTCCCTCTGCTGGCATTGCCGAGGTAGTGGTGAATGTGGAAGTGGATGCTGGAACTGATGCATTGCTTAGTCGCGACTTGGCGCGGCTGGTCGAGGGCCTGGGTGCACGCCGCCCGGGCAACTTGAGCACTGTTGCTTATCTGGTAAAAGTGGGGAGCCAACCGGTGACCCATCTGGCGGTGGCTGCGTTGGGCCTGCTTGAGGCGCTGGCTCTGCAGCCGTCTGGTTGGGGCGTCAACACCCTCTTTGCATGCTCAAAGCTCTATCCCTTCCTACTAGACCGCAGTACCACGATCTGCAAGGCCACAATGGAGGCCAAGCACAATGTTCTGCAAGCCATCTCGCGCAGCAGTCGCTATTCTCTGCTTGCCACCGAGGTGGTCACAGCGCTAGATCGGGAGCTGGAGCGAGGGCCGTTTGCGCCCCCCCATCGCGCTGAATTAGCCGATTTGCAGACAATTTAGTTGAGGTTTTTGTTTTCGCTTACGTTGTGTTTCTGTTCGATTATGCTTCGAAACCATGTTAAAAAGTCAAGTCAAACAAATCGACAATATTTGATTGGAAGAATGTTCCACACAAATTCATGTTTTCTTCACGATTTTCCACTGCCTTATCAATTCATTTTCTCCAGTATACCAGTGTTGATATTAGCTATTTCCACTGCACTGGGGTCTATGGCTACGGAATTGATCCGTTAGTGGTTGACTTCTGCTGGTCTTCCAGGTCTTCTTGGTCTTCACAGCCTTTTGAGATTGTGACTCCATAACCTCACGAAGTCAAAATACCGACAACAAAGCACCGGTAATACCGGTATCTTTAATAATAATCGCACGGGCACGTCAGCCAATCAAGCACCCTGTTGAAATATAAGGGCTCAAAAAAATAATTCCTCGAAAGCACAACTTGCGTAATCACGGGTATAAATCAAACACGACGCGATGGCCGAAACAAACACCATTTCCCCACAACGTGCGTTGTTGGGCATGTGTGCTTGTGCAGTGTCCGCAGCCGCGGGAGTTTATTTCTATTTAAACTCAGCTAAATTTTATAATGTGACAAATGACAACACCATTACCAATAGTCCTATAGGGGCAGCATCTCCCGGTCGTGCGAGCTTTCGTCGCCTTTCCAATGCTGCACCAGCCCCACCATCAGCAACTCTCGATGATGTATTCTGCTCCCCATACCGTACCCCAGGGCTATTCAACTCTCTTGAATCTGCCGTAATGGCATTGCGCATTGTGATCACCAGCCTTGACTCACTCTCACTTGGCGAGAAGGAGTCGCTTAGAGTGCTACTGGATGACCTTATGCGATGTGACTTTGCCTTGGCGAGTTTCAACCCCGCCCGCCCCAAAGTTTTAGTCATCGAGGGGCTTCCTGGGAGCGGAAAAACCACTTTGGCGTGGAACTTGGGGCGGTATTTGGGCGCCCGCAGGGTGTATGATGACTCGTATTCCTGCCCAGCGGAGTTGCAGCGCCTGCGAGATGCTGTGCGCGTGAACGGAGCCTCTGTCCGAGGTGTCTCTGGATCTACATCTACCACAGCCGC